>Ga0209700_100087_pt1 | contig 127995 bp, 54 predicted proteins | sample SiratroredBW_FD_187528 | JGI IMG/M metagenome (GOLD analysis project Ga0209700, IMG submission 187528) | Root nodule microbial communities of legume samples collected from California, USA - Siratro red BW (SPAdes) (version 2) | ecosystem: Host-associated > Plants > Roots > Nodule | place: USA...
AATCAATAATAACATAAAAATATATTTATCAGTTTAAGTATTCTTGAAATAATAATAATAAAAAATTAAATAAAATATAAAATTATAAAATTAAAAAAAAAAAAAAAAAAAAAAAGCGTTCATCATAGTTTTTTTTTTTACGCTAAGCTTTCATAAATCTTTGTATTTTTTTTTTATTAGAGGTGTTGCTAGATTGGTTTTTATTAAAAATATATCCGATCAGATGTTAAAACAATTTATAGTTTGAATTCTTGTGGTTTCTTGATTAAAAATTCAACCTACTCTAATACAATACAATATGGTTTGGATTGGATTGGATTGAATAATTCGAGTTTTATCAACCCCTTTGATTAAGCATCTTTCTCTGTATATTTGTTGAAACTCATGTTTGGACATTTACTGCTTTCGTATGAGATTTGAATTTTCATTCTTTTATTAAAAACTATGAAGGAAAGAAATCAGAATATTGTTATTTGTTTGGTGATAGGTTTCAAAATAATTACGACCAAAAGAAATTTTGCGTTATCACTTGGTTGAAAAGAACACAAATTTATACTTTAAATTTTAAAGTGCGCAATACAATTTTTTACAGGTTGACAACTAGTTTTATTTTATATATATGTAATAAAGGCATGAATATATAAATATTAATTTTCATTCAATTCAAATAACATGTTGAATTTATGAGAATACATAAGTATAAAGTTAAATGCAGTGTATTTTAGAGATTATAAAATTACCTTCTAAATGTAAATGTCATAATGTATATTTAGAATTGTTAATTTACATATTTTAATTTCAAGATTTATAGTTTAAATTGATAAAAGAATAGAAAGTCTATAAATAAATGATAGATTTTAATTTTTTTATTTATTTTGAATTTCATTTCACTAAAACTTAGACCTTTTGAACTATTTAAGTAAATAGAATATTTTGATTATTCTAGTCTTATTATAATATATTTTCAAAAGAGTTGGACTTTGTGAGCTTAACAAAGTAAAGTGAATTAATTTTTATTAAGAATAATTTCTTTTTTTTTCCTCTTTTGTGCAAGTTGTTAAGATCGGATGTTATTAATGTAACCTTTGATTTTGAAAACCTATTTGAAATTTAGGATTTTGAAAACGACAGAAAGAAGTTTCGATAAACACAATTTAATCCAAATAAGAAAAGTTAATAATTATTTTATTTAATACTTTGAAATGTTAGATGTCTACATGTTTTGATGACATAAAAATTGTATTTTTTTTTTTAATAAAGTATTACTTTCGTATTTTTTTAATAAAGAATTGTCTTAAGCTCCTTTTCTTTTTCGCTTAAGGCGGTGAATTAAGACACTTAAGTAATAAATAAATAAACAACTTGCTTTCTATTTTTTTTTAAACAAATTCCTTAACAATATTTATATTGTGCTAGATTGATTTACAAGCTTCCTTTTATATGATTGTTTCGAATCCAGTTTCTATAAACCTTCACACTACAACAGTTTCCATGAATAATATTCATCAGTATTTACGTGAAAAGGTTATTCTGAGACAAACATGCTATTACTCGCTGTTTTGTGTGAAAGAAGAAAATTAGAAATGTAGGTGAGTTCATAATAAATAAGAGAGATGTTTAAAAAAAGTATTACTTATTGAGAATTAATCTATCTAAGTGTGCATAAAGAACAATTAAAATTTGTACGTCATGTTTGGTAATTCTGGTGTAATTGTCCTTTTATTAAAAATTGTCAAGAAGTAACATAAAAAGGGAAGAATATTTTACATAAACACCAAATAAATGAAGGTTAGGTGAAGATTAAGACCAATAACAACTTCCTAATGAGGAGTTTCACGTGTGGACAAAGAGGCATAATGTGTGGGTGAACTTTTGGGCATGTGCACTCAACTGGTACTTTGATTGTGTGGGTTTTAAAGTTGGGTGGCCTCATGCTTCATGCTCCACAAAATTCTCTACCAACTTCCACAGCTTTTTATACATTTCTGTGATGTGATCTCTCATCTGTTAAGTAATATTATTTTAAACTTTAAAAATAATAATTAAATTAAAAAAACTTTTAAAAATATAACACTTAAAAAAGAGATGAAATGTAAAAGTTATTATTATTTTAACTCAATAATTTATTATCTTTATTCAGAAAAGGTTTATATGTAAACTCTACAATAATAAAAAAATACAGCAAATGATGTACCAAACTAAGAACCCAAACTAATATAAAAGAAGACTAATAATATTTTTAATATGTTTTAAATACGTTTTTATAGTTCTGTAACTAATGACATAAGACACAATATTCGATTTTTTTACTATAATGATGTAAGCAAATTAATTACTAAAATTGATAAATTTTGAAAAATTACCAAGATGGACAATCTTACTTATAAAAGTGTTTTCACTTCAAATAAACGATACTCCATTTTTGTAAAACTAAAATCAAATTGAATCGCTGAAACTTATTTAAATAAAAAGAAAAATGGAAACTTTAGTTGTTTCATTTCAGGTAAAGTTTTTTCCTAAAATTGGACTCTGATTAAATTCATATGGAACTAAATCTTATTTTGATTGATGGAATGAATACGATAAAGTAATTTTATTTTGTATAACTAAATAATTGTGTATAAAATAGTTACCATATATATTTATAATAATTAAAATTTAGTTGTTTTAGAAAGATGTAAAAAGTATGTCTACAATTATATTTTTATTTGCTAGTAAGTAAAATAACTCTTCTTTAATTTTTCATTAATACAAGATTAATAACTCTTATTTTTATTTTGTGATTAATAAAACTACTTTTAGCATTTGAGGGACCGCCATTGCTGTCATGTCATCTATGCCGGGAACCGGCATATTTACGGCACATTTAAAATGTGACCAATAATTTCTACTGTTTCATCTCCCACCTGCAGCAAATGGGTAAGATTACTGTGTTTCTTCTATATATACATATTAACAGGGAAAACTTTAGCATTGATGCATGATGAGACTAAGAGTTGACATTTTTTTATCAAATTATTGGACTAAATTAAATATGATTCATTGCCCATGTTGCACTGTATCAACTTCCCCATTAATTGCCATCATTATAGGTATGGAAGCTAACAGTCACAGATTGTTTCTTAACCAATTTTAGTTGCTTTATTAATGTGATTTGATGTGGTATATTCACCAATTTTGTTCAGGATTATATTTTTATGGAAAAGTGTAGTTAATATTTTTAATAAAGCTTTTTCTTTCAATCACTTTTTAGATTCATAAACTTAGATTTGAAATGTTACTTGAAAATCCAAATTTAGTGTCACATGTTGTTGATAATCGTTTGAAGTTTTGGACAGAAATTAGGTGTATACCCCTCTGAAGCCTATTTATGATGAACTGCAGCATTAAATGAAAATGAAGAATTAACTGAAGTCCCAGCATTGACAATATGAAAAGGCTTATTTATAGACCAACAACAACTACCAACAATTTGATTTGGTTCAAACATAATTGAATACTTTAAATACATTTAGAGGTTCAATTTTTGTCATGTTTCCTAATATAATTTATTAAAAGAAAGTACTCGTGTCGACAAAGAAATTAATTAAGAAATATTTTTAGTAAAGTAAAATTTAAATATATTTTTAATTCCTAAAAATATAACTATATTTTTCTTTAGGGTGAATGTAAAATATAAGTTTTAATAAATATAAATTTCGAATAAATAAATAATAGAAATCATATTGACAATTCTTTATTTCGTTATAATTTTCTCTTATTAATAAAGTTTCTGTAAATTTCCTCAATATATTTTAGTGTGTTGTGAATTCATATGATATAAGGAGATAATAAGGTGTACATCAAATCTAGTTAATCAAATTCTTGTTCAATTAAGTGGTTCATTACTTATTAGATATACTATCTCTTTTTTCCTCTTCTTTTAATATTTTTTAAAAAGAAAATATTTTAGTATAAATTTGACATTTAGAAACTTTTATTAACTAAATAGGATTTTCGAAAGTAAGAAAAGATATATTTGATTATAGTCATATAATCTTAAGAGGAGTTAATTATAACATCTACTCTTTATGATATTTATTATATGAGTGAATGATATAGTTATGATATTTATTATATGAGTGAATGATATAGTTATGATATTTATTATGAGTGAATGATATAGTTATGAAATATATGGTATTAGGGAAGTAATACATATGAAGATTTAATTACCTAGTATGAATGATATTTAAGTAATTCAAAGTAAGAATATATGTTGTATGTACTGAAATATGTAAGTTTTGAATATTTTTAATGTAGAAGATTTATATAAATTTTGATATGATTTTTAATATGCGATTGAACGTTCTTAACTAATGAGTTGATATCGCTCAAATGGTTATATATTGTTTAAATAATGTTTAAATGATAAGTAATGATTGCATACTTTGTTTATTATCACGGAGGGATGACCTGACAAAAAAAATTGTAATTAACAATATAAGAAAATGCAACTCTTTTAATTTAAAATAAATGACACTTAAATGATGCCTTAGTCATTTAATAATTGAATCTTATGTGTTCTGGAGTTTATGAAATCATGCAATTACACATATTGCCTAAACAAACATGGCCAAATAATGTATTATATGTTTCTGAAACTTATGTTAGGTTATACAGGTAAAAAAACTCAAGAATGATGATATATGTATATATAATATATGTTTAATATGTATGTCATAATAGTGATAATTATATTTTATTTTAAGAACTTCAAATCTCAATAGATATTATATATATATATATATATATATATATATATATATATATATATATATATATATATATATATATATATATTAACTTTAGTTAGTTTAATGCTAATTGAAAAAATATTAACTTTTTGAGATACGCAATTTAATTAAATGATACTTTTTATTAATACTAGTAAAATAATTATATATTATTTTTATCTTCTCAGCCAATAATTTACTTTTCGAACATTGTATTTTCATTAAATATAATAAGTCGTTACTTTATTTTTTAGATATTATAATTTTGAATGATTGAAAAGTAGTTTATTTTCTAACATATCTTAAATAAAGATTTTATCTTTAGCGACAAAAAAAAAGAATATTTAAATTTTAGTAACTAATAATTACAATATATTAAATTTATACATAATATTAAAAAAAAGTATTAACATTTTCTTTTTCTTATTTATACAATTCAAAACTAATTATAAATAATATAAAAATTATTTTAATAATATTTTATACATAAAAACTAATTATCATTTTAAAATCATATAAAAATTAGTTCATAATATAATAAAAAAGAAACTATATGTGTGATTATATTATTTATGAACATATTTTAAATATATTAATTAACTTAATTATGTAGTTAAAAAATGTAATTCTTTTAATTTACATTTTAATTTTATCTTTAAATCATTTATATATAAAAATAGGACTTAAAGTAAAATATAATTATCACTATGTAACTATCTCTTTGATTAATATATCAAATACCTTAATCCCCCTTCATCTGGAACATTGCCTACTAAGATAACTTTTACTGATAAAATGTATTTTTTTTTGTCATAAATATAATATAGTATCCAGCCGGCCACGACCGGACATGTTTTTGAAAGTGGGAAATGAAAATTAATGAACGGAATGGGCATTGCAAACTCTGACATATCCAATTGTTATTTGTGCGTGAGAGATTATTGCTTTTTGGGATACTTAAATCTAATAATAGCACTTGCGCCAAATAACTTCTTTACCTCCAAACATTTTCATAGTTCATACGATACAATACAAGGAATTGTCTGCGTCTGTGAACCTTTTTTCAGGTTCATCATACATTACAAGAAAACTAGAATAAACACTTCATACATAGTCTATACTATAAACACTATATAAATTACAGGAACCAAAAAGAATCCTTTAGAAAATATAATAAAAAAGAATGTAGGAATTGTTGTGGTGGCAACAGGCACCCCCTTAATTTTGAGGGCACTAACGAAAACTGGCGCAAATAAGGCCCTTTCAATAAAATCTTGTAGCCACAACTCTATGTTTACGCACGTTTTATTATTATTTTTGTCACCCCACGGCATCCATTCAGATATCATCATCACCATACATCGCGCAAATACCTGCCATTTGTTTGTAGATTCTTTACCATGCTCTCAGCATTCGAACTATCCATAGAACCCTGATATCCAAAAAAACAGAGGAACTTGATTAAACAGAGACTCGGTATCTTGTGGAAAAGGGTGGAAAAGGAAAATTCGTAGTGTCTATATTCACACAAGACAAAACCCTTGTGCCATCCCGGAAGAGACAATCTCTACAAAAAGAGACATGATGTCTATATGCTATAGGTAACAAAGATATTTGGTGTTACGTCAACCGCCACAAATTCCAAATAAAAAAATTGCCGCTGGTAGAAGCAGCTATTAATATAAGACACCAAATTCGCAACCACCAATGCCATCAATTTAAGGCAATTCAAAGCTTGTTATATTAAAAAATATACCTGCTCTTGCAAAATTGTGTGCAGGGCGCGGTGTACATCCCTAGCCATTCCCTTGGCATCACCGCACACATATATGTAAGCTCCCTGAGATATCATGCTCCAAATTTCGGAAGCCTGGCACATGAACCGTTGATTAAGAGAAGGCATACATCTTTGGTTCGTAATTAATTTATCGTACACGAGAAAAGTACCTTCTCCATCATTTTATGTTGCACATATTGTTTGGTGGGTCCCTCTCGTGAGAAGGCAACAATGAGTTCAGAAAGTGCGCCAGTATTAATAAAGTGATTCAACTCGTCTTCATAGATGTAGTCCTTCAATCAAATTATTATAAAATATTGGTAAGCCGATCTAAATTATATTTAACTCATAAATCTGCAGGATAGATAAGATAACTCACCATTTGACTGTTCCTGCATCCAAAGAATAAAACAGAGGGGCCAAGTTCAGCTCCTCCTTCTTTCAGAGCTAATCTTTCCTGAGGTGCAAATAAAAAACCAACTGAATAATTGGAATAGATAGATGGATGGAAAAAATAATTTGGAGATAAAATATCAAGTAGATTATATACCTGCAAGAAACCCCTGAAAGGAGCCAATCCGGTGCCAGGACCAATCATGATTATAGGCACATTATTATCAGCAGGTAGTCTAAAGTTGGACGTCCTAACAAAGATAGGAGCCCAACTGCAGTCCGTGCTTTTCTCCAGTGGCACGGAATTCTGGATATCAAACCAAATGGTAAGTTTTGTTTTGAAATGGAGAAATAAACACTTTAGTTTAGTCACTGAAACAAATAGTTTGCTAATCTTAAATAGAATAACCATAATCTATGAAACAAAAATAAGTACCTTCATCCACGTAGAACACACTCCTTTGTGAATCCTTCCGGTGGGCATTTTATCACGTACTAATGCACAGGTAACATGAATTCTGGTTGGCGCCATCCTGTCAACAATTACAGAAAACAGCCAAACTGTAAGTACAAGAACATAAGTTTCTATGATATACTGACTGAGGAAGATGTAAAGAGATCAGAAAACTACATTGGCAGTTTTGAGACCAATGAAAACAGGCACAGACTTAATAATGTCAGGGAAGTTCAGGAATAAAATGGTTGGCAAAGAAATCAGGACACCCCAGACATTGCAAAATTGGTTGCTAAACTTGCTGACAGGACACCTCAGTAACTACATGCACAGACAGTAATGCAAAGCAATGAAAATAAATTAACCTTGGAGATGAGGAGATTGAATAAAATCTTGGCTGCAGACGAGGAGCAACTGCCGCAAAAAAGACACCAAGTGGAGGTTTGGCTGATGGAAATTCAGCCATGACCTCAAGGAGACTTCTCTGAGAGACAGTCACCCACTCTGAATATTCATCCTACAAAAGCAGACAAAAGTAATATGCAAATGAGAAACATAAGTAGAAATGGTTACTATAAATCCCCATGGTATAAAATAATAAAATATTAAACCTTTCCGGCAGGTGAGGCAAGATGCCTTAGACGATCAGCTTCAGATGGATCAGATGCATGAGCAGCTAAGGCAAGCAAGACAGACTGGAAAATATGTTCAAAGAATTATTAATTGTTAAATAAAGTAAATCTCTCGAGACGATGAAGAGATATGGTTGAAATTAAGGGTGTATCAAACCCAAAACAAGCACCTTTTTGGGTGAACTCAAAACATCCGCATATCGTGTAAGTGCGGTTCTTAGAGTAGAGGGTGGGAATGGAGGTGGCAAGGAGCTTCCGCTAAGTGGTTTCCCATCTTCATCATCAGCATGGATAGAGAAATAGATATCTGGTGACAAACCTATTAACCTTAATGCCTCTTCCACAGTTTCAGACAAATTCTCACAGTAAACACCAACATGGTCCCCTGTTTCATATCTGTGAAATAAAACAGGCATAAGAACATGGACAATTATATCAACAAGTGTATCACGACAGGTACATTCTCACAAGCAAATACTTACTCAACTCCAGTTCCTGAAATCTCAAATTCCAAATGAGTGCAAGATCGATCAGATGCAGGAGTGTGAAGCTCCTTACGCACAGCCACATTTGCCCTGCACACGCATAAGAATTCATGTCAGATGATAGTAAGGCATAACTGATTTGCAACTGAATAACTATCCGAATGTACCTGACTGGATGTTGAGCATCCACAATGGCATGACCGTTTACGTTATGCCATTTTTTTTCATCAACAGACGCTTCCAATGGATCGTGAATAACAACCCGGTACTCCAAAACAGCAGCAGTATAAGGCGTAGACACAGTGGTATCATCCTCATCTCTAAGCAGTTGGTCCAATGCCGGCCACAGTTCTTCTTTCCTGTAATAGCAGTCATATTTAGGGGAGGAGAAAGAGTATAATAATAGATTCCTGCTCCAATATATTCATGTCAACTTAATTATTTCCATACCATGCAGTAAAGTCATCCTCAATACATTGATCATCATCTCCAAGACCCACTGGCAAAAGACGCTTCCCTCCTTCAATGGCAGAAGACAGGTCAGATCATATTCATTGTGAGAAGTAGAACTATCAATGTGTGAAAGATTAAAGTGAATAACATAAACTTGACAACTACAATACAATTAAGCTAGTAATGCATGAACTTTTCTGTCTAGAGTATTTATTTATATGAATAATGTTAAATGACAACCTAAGCAGAGATCAAATTCATTAAAAAACTACCCACTTATGTTACAACACTTTTCATTTAGTGCGTTAATTTAATTACCATTGAATCTGGAGAATCAGTAAAAAGGTTACCTATCAACCAACAAAGTTCAATTATTTGCGGAATTCTTATTAGGTGTAAAGATTTGGGATTGCAATCCCCTCTCATGTGAGGGTCACGTGAAGAGAAAAAAATAGACAAAATAAAGTGTGTTAGGATTGCAGAGCCCTATAATTTAAAACACCTATTACGGCTGAATATCTTCAAAAATAATTCACAAGTGAGATCGTCATGTGGGATCCAGATCCAAAGAGTTGAAGTAATATTCACCTAAAAATGAGCCAAGGAATGACATTGCGAAATGTCCATGCATTTACAATGTTAACTACTAAGAATTTCAACCTTTGGAAAATGATTACAGAGAAGTGCAGAATACGAATTGCGGAAAAACATGTGTATTTATAAGGGAATTTTTTTTTTTTTCCTATTTAAAACGTCGATCGCCTTCAACAGTGATTTTACAATTTTACCAATCAAATTTAAGTATGCCAATTCCCATGGAAATTCATCGAGGACAGAACGGGATAAAGATGAATGAAGAGTATACCTTGCTCAGCAAACAATTCATCCACCACTATAGCCACCTGCGTTAATTCCCACAGCAACCAGCAACTCCGTGGTTAAAATCAAATTGAAACATTAGAAGACAATAAGGGTGTAGGAATTCAGTGCAAACCTTGTTAAAATGCTCATACTGCCTGTTCCCGAGGCCAAACACACCATAGTGAAGATTCTTAATCCACCCTTCTCCTTTTTCACCGCCCTGATCACAGTGACACTCAAAGTCAAAACATAATCCCACGATTTCACTCAACAATAATGCTACCGGAGCCAGTATCAAACTCACCTCCGTAAACCATTTATAAAACCTTGCCGCATTATCAGTAGGCTCACCATCACCGTATCTACACCGACACCACAACATATTAAATCCCAAACTATACTACAGAGATAGATGAATAGAAACAAAGCATAAACAAATAAATTATAAGAAATGATGAAAAATACTCACGTGGCCAAAAAGAAAAGAACGTGCGACTCCTTCTTGAACCTTGCCTCGTACTCTTCGTCATCGGCAGCGTAATCATCCTGCTCGGAAAAATCCCCAACGCGTCAGCGTAAAACCGTGCCAACAAACAAAACAGAAATAGAAGAACAGTAACAGCAATAACGGTACCAAATCGACGACTCTGAACGTGGCTTTCTCGTAACGCGCTTTGGCCTCTTCCGCTATGGCCTGTTGTAACGCGAAATTCAATTTCGAGTGAGGTTCAGAAGAGACAAGGATGATTAATTAATTAATTAATTAATTAACAAGTTTTGCGATGAATAGATAGAGATATTACCTTGGCGAAGCCTTCGGCGGTGCCGGTCTGAGTGCCGAAGAAGATGGTGACCTTCTTGGTGCCGTCGTCGAGCTCAATCTCGGGAAGCTTCTCGATGACGCGCTTGGGAGGCTCGAGAGGCTTGGGCTTGGGCGCGGCAGATCTCCGCCATACAAAGACGACGACGCAGCCGATGAGGACGGCGATGGAGGTGGTGAGGATCATGACGAACTGGCGGTTCTCGAGAAAGACGGTGGCGGCGGAGGAGTTGGTGGAGGAGATGTTGGAAGGGTCGAGCGTGCCCTTGATCATGGCGGACATGAGATCCAGAGGGGAAATCTTGAGGGAGCTTGAATCTTCCATGGCGATGCAAGGTGAATGAATGAATGTGTTGTGGTAATTGAGCGAAGGAAGGAAGAAAGAGCGTGGTGAGTCTCTCGTCTCGGAAGTTGGTGCTTGAATGCAAAGTAGTTGGGAGTTGAGAGAGAGACTCTGAAGAAGGAAAGGCGTGGGTGAGGGGGTTATATTGTTGGGAGGGAAACAAGAACAACAACGACGCCCACCAACCCAGACCGGTCAAATCCACCTACCACACCTCCCCTTAACCTTAACCCTGGTTAATCATAATGCTCTGCATCTGCTTACTACTTCTATTTTTCTTTTCTCACTATTCCTTTCATAAATTTCAATTTAGTCCTCTAAAAAACTACACCTTATTTTTTTAAGTTCAATCCCGTAAATAAAAAAGAGATAATACCTTTTCTATCACTTTCAATGAAATAAAGTAATAGTTAGAACTTTGACTTAGTTATATTTTTTTTCTGTTGATTCTAAATTAAAAATATGTAATTAGATAGTTGATTTATAGTTGTTTATTGGTTCTTGATTTTTTTTAAATCATCAACAATTTTAATTTTCTAAATTTATAAAGAATCAATACAACTTCAATAGTTGCAGCAAAAAACTACACATAAATTACCTGATTATTTATTTCTTGAATCACTTGTATTCTTGAAAGAGACAATGATGCTTGAATCTTATACAGATAATATGAGTGACCGAAAAAAATTCTTCGAATGTTTAACTGAATTGTATTTTCATAAATTAAACTTGAAATCACTTTATTAAATTGATATAATATAAAATATTAATTTAATCTAAAAAGTGACTTATTTCTATTTATATAATGATTATTTTAAAAGTTTGTGATCGGATATAAAGTCTGTTTATTTTTTTAAATGTAAATTCTTAAGTATTTTAAAAAAGTTTGTTTATAAAGGTTTATTAAAGTTAAGCAATATTGTTTAATAGGTTTTATCATTAGAGCAATTAACTGTTTAGGAAGAATTATGGTAAAAAAATAAAAATAATAATGTAAAATTTCTAAAATTAAGTTAAATAATTGAATGATGTTAGTATTAATAAAATAAACTATTAAGTAAAGTACTAGAACCTATGTACTACTATAAAATTAGGACAAATAATTAATTTAAACATATACTAGTTGAGTACATTAGTGCTGAATACACAGAAATATTTGCTTATTCCTAATCTATATCAGAATTTCAACGTCGGTTTTATGAAATTTGGTCTTACCTAATACGACCTATATATCACTTCCCTTTTCGATCATTTGCCGCTTACTGTAGCTTTTTCTTTGCTACTTCGTCTTTTCCACGGGTTTTCATCATTGAAGAGAAATCAACGTTCAAGATTCCCAACTCATTCATTCATAACTAATATCTTCGTCGTCTCAGTCTCAGGTAGGCTCCACTTTTTATACATACTAAAAACTTAATTATAAATTTTAAATATTATTTCATTAATAATTAATTAAATATAAAACTAAATTTTAGACATAAAATTCAACTATTTGATCAAATATAATTTTAGTAGCAACATATAGTTATGGCTAATCTTCTCTGATAATGGTATAATATAATTAAACAAATGTTAAGATGCGTCGTGAGAAGAAAAGGAAAACACATGGCCCTTAAAAGTGAAACTATAACTAGAATAGTCTCACTGCTCATAATTGTTACGTAAAACTCAAAAAATATTAAATAATTTACTTCGATATTAATATTAAACTATTATTATAGTGTAGAATAATTTCCCACGTGTCTTGCGAGTCCCATCTTCCCTTACTATATTCATTACAGTTGGGTTTACAACCTTGCTCGTTTCATCCGGTGGGAACGCGAACACGTTTTAATTTTGTGTTACCGGTAACGATGCGGACACGTGTACAGCCAACTACTTACTTCTTAGCCGACAAAATAATGCAGAAAAATATGGGGAGAATGTTAACATCAATCACAATAATCTATTTTTACTCAATGAGAGCATTAAAAGCTTTTTTTTAATATATTAAAAAAAATATAGAAATATATGATATTTGTGAATATGAAAATTTGTCTTATTTATATTATCTATTAGAGTTTATTATACGAGATTTTATCAATAAAAATAATACTTTGATAAGTTTTATAAACAAAACTTTATCTTGAAATTAAAGAAAACTGAACTCTCCTTAATATTAAAATTTATATTTGTAAGTCTCATCAAAATTTTATTTATTGATAAAAAAAATATATAAACTACTTTTTTTGACAAATCTTATAAAAAAATTAAAAATTATTAACTTCTCGTGTATGAATGATATATTAACTGAATTAAGTTTAATTGATATTTTAACATTCCTTTTAAAATGCTATTTTTTGTAAAAAAATGTTATGATGGTGTAATCAAACGTTATATATTGATTAAAATTAAAGCATTTTAGAAAAATAGTGAATATTTATTTATATTTGACAACCACAAAAGTTATTGATTTTTTTCTTATAGAAGAGAACAAGATGATCACTTATAATTACATTTTATTATTCTTGCATTGCTTTCTGGTTCACACATACACTTTACATTCTTAGCAATTACATTCTATTTTTGGCAACATTACACATGCGTGATGCACTTTCCTTCCTCATCATTTATTGTTGAAAAAAAATTGTAATAGATGCACTTTTATTTTGTTAAGAGTTGACATAAAATGATCATGTGAGTTGCACATGCTTATTTAATGTCAATGTCTTAAATTAAAAGACGTGAATTTTTTTTAATATATGTCAATAAAATATTGCAAATGACCCACTCGTAATTTATTTTAAATGATGGAATGAACGATTTTAGATAATAAAATTAAATATAAAAATGTATTAAATAGACATGCACCCATCATGTTGGTAAGAGGTGGTATTTATCATCACATTACAGATTTTATGAGATATTTGCTAGGATAAAACTTGAGTGGTCCTTCTCTTAAATTATTTTGGCTACATCTACCAAAATTAATTACATATTTTCAGCAAATAAAATATATTTGGTTTTTTGAGGCTAACGTCAATTGAAGTGGACCATTATAGCATTTTCATAAATTCGAAGATGTGTAAACAGTCCTATATAGTGCTGAAATCAAGTGCAAGCAAACAAGGTGTAAAAATTAAAATAAACTGTTTTTATTATCATGGATTATGGATATTATCATTTTTTTCAAAAAGAGTTTAACTTGATAGTTTTCACAAACACACCTTAAAATGGTAAATTTAATTTAACGAGTTTGAAATTGGAATGTGATGTAAATCTTAAAATTTAATTAATTATAGTTATTTTGTACATTTTATTTTCTTCCACAAAAACATTGATCGAGAAATATCATTAAATTGATGAAATTGAAATGTTTTTCGATATTTTTGTGTGGTGACGGGGAAGTGAAACTTGTCCAGAGGAGTGGACAGTTCGAAATAAATGGGGATGGCAGTGAGTGGTGAGGTTCACAAATTTGGTTCAGTTGAGTTATGTATAGGTTTGCATTGTGGCCACAGATTAGAAGTACCTTCTGGTCTCTATGCGTGCATATTTCCTCACAAGAAGACAATGAACTCAAGGTATTGCTACTCGTCACTTAGAAAAGGACCATTGTACTTGTTCTTCTTTCTTGGCATTAAAATTCCATTCTTATTTACATGCTTTCCAAATTTTACATCTGTCACGTTTTTTAACAGTTGAAGAAGAAAGTTTATACTTTTTTCTCTGATAAGAAAGTTTGTCGTTAAGGAAGAATGGACCTGGAATGTAGTATATAAAAAAATTATAAATTCATTGTTTTAAGATTTTATATTGGAGGTAAAAAAAATATGAGTAGTTGAAAAATTCTAAATTAATTTTACAAATTCATTTTTTTTATAACTATTAATAATGAAGGTACTCGAGAGAGCAATTTATAATTTAGTGTGATGGAATTGTAATGAAATTTGTAATATTTAAGTAGTTTTATCACTTTTTCACTATGTATTATGTTATAAAAGAAAATATACGGATTTACATAAAAAAGAGTACATATAAATTTTGTAAGATGATTAATGACAGTAATACTTTAATTGATAATTGACAATGGCTTAATTAACTTAATGTTTTTTGTATGAAAAGTATGATTTAATTTAGATCAACAAGTGAATTTACATGGTTACTCAAAATTTCAAGTTCTTCCAACATATGTTCTGCACCTTATTTATTTTTACTCAACATAAAATTTCATGTTACATTCACAAAACGTTTGAGCTTTTTATAAACATTTACAGGCAAAATAAAAAGCAAGAATTCATATGTCGTTAAGCTAATTTAGACGGGATATAATATCAAATTTGAATTAAATTAACATAGTAAATTGTTACCTATTAGTAAAATCAACTTACAATGTCGTTTCTTTCACAACCAACATAGTTGTTTTGTAATTTACTACGAAAATGTCACCGTACCACACCATTTATTATGACAATTACAAATATCATAAAGCCGTTATTGAATCTAATTTTTTCATTAGTAAATCAATAAAACTTTTATTATTTTTTGGAAAAATGATTGAAGTAATAAGTTAAAGTAAATTAATCTAAAAGAACATTTTTACTATGGTTTAGTGTTATTGAAACTTTGTGAGTTTAACTCACTGAAAGCATTAGCAGCTTCTCTTTGTTTTCCTTTCAAAATATAATTAAAAAAATTATAATTATATTCTAATATTATATATATATATGTATATGTATGGACTTTAAGCTTATTTCCTTTTAATCAAAATTAGTTTCTAATTTTTTTAAACTATTTTTTATTAATTGCGACAGTATTTTAATTTTAAATCTATTGAGATAATATTATTAATTAATAACCATAAATAAAATATTGTCTATTTCAAAACTCAAGCTCCGTAAAGAAAGAAAAGTATAAATAAATTATCTTTTTAAACGACTTGAAACTATGAGTCTATTTGAAGTTTGGAATATTAGTAATATTTAAAAAGATTCAGCAAATCAAATATGTGTTTTAGTCAAATTTTTGTGACGCGATTATCAACGTCGAAGTAGAATATAGTATCTATTGCATAAAATTTGAAGTGGATAAAGAAGTTCAATATGGTGCCAAAATAACGTGTAGACAGACATGCAGTAATATGAAAAAATTATTCTTAATATCCATATACTGAAATAATTTAATCTTAAAATTTTCTCAAACACATCATTTAAAATTCTATAAATTTAATTTAAAGAGTAAACATTTATGTTATTTCTTAAAATTGGAATGTATTAAAATGTAACGTGTCTCTTAATTCAATTACGTACTGTTTTATTCTCGTAAACTTTGTTTTCAGAGACCAATGTGATTACAACTTTCAAGTTCAGGGACGGAGTTATTGTATATTGTAATTAATTTAGTGCAGGTTTGATTTAATGTTTGAACTGTGATATTTATTTTTTTTATTAAAAGATAAAATATATGTAAAATAGTTTGAGTTTAAATATAAATTGCTTATAGATCCACGTGTTGAGTTGATTGGTGATAAAAATAACTAAAGGGTGAACTGTTGGTGAGATATTGAACACGTGGAATTTGGATTTGTGGTGATGGTGAAGTTGGCGCCAGCAGAGTGAAGAACTGTGGTACAGGTTTCACAGATTTGGCTTGGACATTATTGTTTCGACCATGGCTTTGCATTCTACCCACAAAACACGGGCTCCACTTCGAGACACTTCACAAAATGACATTAAATTTGAGTGAACATTTGTCCTACATTTTAGTTTCATCTACACTAATTACGAGTCTAAGTCTTACATTAATTAAAAATAAAAAAGTTGAGTAACATATAAAAAAAAGACCTACAAACCTAAAGTCTTAAGGGTTTAAGTTGAATGTATTCCGTTTAAGTCTGTAAACAGTGATACGAGAAGATAGTTTGTGATTAAGCTACTCGTGTTTGAAAATGCTTTCATTTGAGAAAGTGTGTATATATATTAGATATCAAAGTATAAGTCTAAGTCCCACATTTAATAAGAATAAGAAAGTTAAACAACATATAAAAAAAATATACCTTAAAGATTTGGGTTGAAAATAATGTCATTTTTTATATGTTAGCTCATATCTCATTGTTTGAGATCTTCTAGTATTTCTCCAACACACTCCTCATACACCCTCATTTTTCACACTTTTTTGGTTGCCACCTATAGTTTACCACACTAAATACAACTTTGATGTTGCGATTTTTAAAGAATCAAACTCGTTCAGAATTGGTATTTGTATTCGAAGTGAGCATCACAATTTCATCTAAGTAATGCTGACTATTTTAAATGGAGTTTCAACGCCAACAGAGGCTGAATGATGTAACTTCAATCATGTTATTCATAGGTAGTTCAACTTGAATATCAAAATATCATTTTTGAAATTCATTGTCTCTAATTTTAATCTTATGTCTCTAACTTGCATGTTCTTCTTGAAAAATGCATCTTTTGCTTGAAAAAACAGTTCATTAATTTTGATGTTGTTCACATTTTGCCTAACGTTGCGAAAATTTAGTATTTGTTTAAAATTTACGATACATTAGTGTAAAGGTGTCAAGATTTCAATATAAAATTAAGATTTCGTGAAACAAGGTGGTGGTGATCTGACGCCATAGCATGTAAATCCCATTGTACAAAACATTATTCCTAGAAGAGAAATTATGGATAGGTACCCAACCTCCAGTCAACATTTTTTTATGGTATTATTTTTTAAATGTCTAAAAAGTAACAAACAAAAACTAAGAAAAATAATAAATAAAGGTAACTATAAGGTAGCTGTTGTTGGATGATTTGATAAAAATGAATATTAGGTGAGTTATCACCGTTTTTTATAAAATAAAATTGGTTATTTAATCGTTGAAACAAATATAATGTATAGTTTAATATGATAGGAGATAAATTGTTATAAGATTAAATATATTTTTTAATTTTTATAAACAAATATGTTTTACCATTACGTGATGTATTTTGTTATAGAATAATATGTTTTTTTTCGTTCTGGTGTATTTTTCTTTTCAAAATTCCAGTAATGTATGAAAAAATATTATTTTTATAGGTAAAACGTATTAAGTTAGTATGATTTTATTATAAAAAATTAATGAAGCCGTGTCATCATAGCACAATTTTAAAGTTGAGCTGAAATCATGTATATCAATACAATTTCAGTGTAATAAGATTGAATTAAAACCGTGTCACATCAACATGATTTCAAAACAATTGAAATTGAGTTACTTTAGCACAATTTTAATTAATATCTAAAATCGTGCTATAATGACACGATCTCATTATGAATTAACTATGACATGATTTCTTCACATGAAATCATGTCAATTTGGCACGATGTCTATTTTGAGAATTTTGAAAAAAAATTGCATCAGAATGGAAAAAAACCAAATAATATACAATAAAATAATTTAAATTGGATTGTAAATATTAAAATAAATTTTATTCAATTAGTGAATACAATAAATATAAAAAAAATTTAAATCATTAAAAAATAATATCAAAATTTAACCAAAAACTTTCAAATTTAGTGACTTATATAAACTTAGGTTAACTCAATATATAAACTAACTGAGTTATTTTTTAAAATAATTAAATTTAAATTTGCATTATTTTATTAAAATAAATATCAATATTATATTTTATATATAAACATAAACCATGTACTTTTGTGTAGTTATTTGATTTATGATTAATGGATTCCTTCTAATTCGTTTCTAAAATAAGTTTTTTATTTCATACTTGCCAAAAATCTCGTATAAAAGTCAATTAGGATTCTGGTCAAAGTATGTTTTTTTTTTCATTACAACATTAACATGTTTAATTTATTTTTGGATATTTTTTAGAATTGTATAAACATTTACAAATGTTCTAAATAGTAAATTGATTTTTTAAACAGTTTATATTAATTATAAATTAGTTATTAATTAATTTGTAATATTTACAACTTAAATTTTATTTTGATTTAACTAAATTTTTTTTGACCAACTTAATTCTGCCTAACTAGGATTGACTCAACTTGGTTTGACCTTATGTGATTTGGGTTCAATTTGACTAAACATTTCTTATCTTACACTTAATTTAACATGTGTGCAACATGACTCAAATTGACTTTAATATTAGTTAACTCAATATGATCTCAACTCGACTTGATTTGAGTTTGACCTAACTTTACCTAGTTTAATTTCAACTTGGTTTTGTTTGACTCATCCTAACTTAGGTTCATCTCAACTAACTTGACATTGTTCTATCGTGAATTACCTTGACTTGAACCTAATCGAAACTTGTTCATACTATTTTAGTTTTAAAAATAGACCGTATAAATATTTTTCATGTGTATACATACTTTTTTAGGTAAATATTCTTTTTTTTTTACTTTTATTTTGAAACAATAATTTTTACTTAAAAAAAATCATCCATGAGACTTTTATGGCATTTTGACACATGGACTTTTTATTATGTGAGCATTTTGGAAATTAAGCTAAATTGGGTAAGTATGGTATTTTGACATGACTTCAAGTATCCAAAAATAATAAAGTTTTACAATTATGTGAGCATTTTGGAAGTTAAGCTAAATTGGGTAAGTATGGTATTTTGACATGACTTCAAGTATCCAAAAATAATAAAGTTTTACAATGAAATATTTTGACATGACCAAGTCTTGTTATTAATTCTTACAAAACCAGCTTGTAATTGAGATTTACACCTATTGAAATACCTCATTCCTAGTTGATGTGGAATCTCCAAAACACCCCTTCATACCGAGACTTCTCAACTTGAGCGTAGAACTTATATTTAAGGGTGATTTGATAGCAGTCCACTAACAGGTGGCCTGATAGGCTCAACAACTTTGTTAGGCTAGGTTTTAATATCATATTAAATCTAACTTAATTTTATAAAACCGGTTTCTAAGATGAGATTTGCATTTATTTTTAAACTATTGAGAGGTCTTATATCTAATCGATACGAAACCTCTATCTAACATTAGTGAGAAGATGAAATTTTACAATGAAAATACAAAGAATAATAAACAATCTTAAGATAAAAATGACATTTAGAATTTTAAAACAAAGTGTTACGAAAGTTGTCAATATGACCAAATGAAAATATTGACTCTATCATGTTTTTATATTTATATAAATATATTAACTCTATCATGCTGTAGTATTCAGTATGTACGATCCACTAAATAAAAAAATTAAATAAGTTACAAGTCACTTGAAATAACTTAAGTTATAAGTTAAAATATCCCAAAATAAAATATTTAAAAATATTTACTAATTTTAATTTAAGTTGATCAAGTTAGTTTGTAAATTCATTAATAAGTTAATAAATCATTTATTGGTATCATTAGACAGACTCATAATATACTTTTTTAGGATTTTTGACAAAGAAAAGTCACCTTATTAACAAAAGGTTAAAGTGATATGTTTTTGGATTTGCTTAATTTGAGAGCTAAAGGGCAATGAGTTTTTTTGCGTGAGACTTAGGCATTTGTTATCGTATGAATGATCCAATATTACGTTTGTCACATTATATAAAATAATTGTATATGAGGTCCCGTAGGTTTTACTTTACATAAGAATTGAATGATTTTTTTTTTTAAAGAAACACCTTAATAATTGAAACCTTCTCTATTATTGTTTCACTGCGTTGAAACAGTCTCCATTATTCATTTACTTATGTTTTTTGGCTGAACAAAAAACAAAACATACCTTAGTATGTACTAAGGTATTATGAATGTTTATTCTCGTGTTACTTGAGGCAAATTCATGACTAGACTGAAAGGTAGAGATTAGGGTGCTTCATTGGCAGAACAAATCACACATTAACTATATGGGAAGGCATAAAATCAATAAAAAAAATTATTATTTCAAACTTAAACATATAGTCAGCTATTTAACATATAAGAGTTTAATGATTACGTTAAACACATGCAAGCAAAGGTGCGTAAGATATATCTAATAATTTTCAGCCCTTAATATTGTTCTTGGTTTCTCTCTTTGGAAATTACCCAAAGCAGGGTTCGTTTTCAAAAGTTAAAAGGTTGAGCAAATTGCACGGATATTGAAAGGAAAATGCAGCAGAGTCAGAAGGTGACTATAATCTATTGAGGATTTGAAAATGCATTGGTCAAAATATTGACAATTAATTTATATTTTAACGAAATGAGAAGTGGTAAAAGAAGAAAAAACCAAAATGCATGTCAGAAAGTAGCTTAATGTCAGCGCGTGCATGCGTGCCATCTGCATCTATGGTCTACCCTGGTTGCCAATTTTTTAAATTAATTTAAAAATGTCCGAATTATATATAAATAATGGATTTACACTTGAAAGAAGATATTAGGAATTCAAATATAAATATAAATTTCATATTAAATATAGATAAAAAATTAAATAACATATGAATGAAAAGAATCATAAATCTATTATTTTATTCTTAAACATCGGACTATGAGACGACAATATGTGTATATCGAAACTGGGAAAAGTGTCTTTGATATTTGTTTACACAGTCAACAACATGAAGTACGTCCATATTTAAAAGTTCAAAGTTTTGAATTCAAAAGAAGTAAGGCAAAAACAAAAAGACCATTTTCACCATATAATACATAAATAAATAAATAGATGGAATATTATAATCACACCAATTTGACATTCAAACCGGATTGAGATTGTTCAAAGAGAATTTTCTGTTACGATCAATCAAATTGACTTTTTTTTTTTTTGTACAGATCATGTCTGTTGCAGAAAGGAAACAAATTCATTAAGTCAATAAAATCAATGCTTGATAATTCTTAAAATATTCATTTACATCTATGCTTAGAAATTAAGAAAAACGAGAGAATAAACGAGTTCACAAGCGATAAGGAACGAAAAATATTTTATAGATGTTTCGTAAAAAACATTTATGTGTTACTATCCAGCTACGCTTAGTGAGGATATCTAATGATATATGTTTTTAATACCTTTTTTTATCATAATTTCTTTAAATAAACTATGAAAAATACTTGTTAAATTAAGTGAGATAAATACTTATTTATTCTTAATAAATATCATTCAATGGAAAAAATAGATCTAAATAATGCTTTATTAGTATTTTTCTTTTTATAGTTATGTCTAGAGTTTCAACTCTAAGTTGAAAGACTTTTATTGTCATTTTTATTATTATATTAGCCTTTCTAGATTCAATGGATTGGCATTTTTCATTTATGTTGATTTATGCAATGAGAACACAAATTTTATTTTTTAATGAAAATTTCGGAGACCAAAAAGGTGACGATTAGTAGATGAAATTAGTTTCTGATTGAGTAGGATTAGAGAATAAAAAAAATAATCTTATAGACTCTAAAAATAGACAATCTTTTGTAGAAAGTATGTTTATAAACTTCAAACACGTTAGTCTGTTATGTGAACAAATAATTTTGTTATTTTTTATATAATTTGATTCGTTTTTATTTAATTTCTCTTGAAGTTGAAATGGGCCTAGCTCACTTAATTACTGTTTTGCTTTTTGGGGCTATCTCATTCAATAGTTTTGCTATTTACACCGGTCTAGTTTATGCTCTTCGCATTGCTTTTTGTTCTTAAAAAACTCCTTTGACAGAAACTACTCCCTGTCGTGTTGTTGTTGCTAATTTCATTATATTGTTAATACATATATATTTGAATTTGGGTTTAATTTTAATTTTTAACAAATAATTTAATCATTTTACATAAAATGTTACTTGTTTGATTGTCATATGTTAATTAACTTGAAAGTTGTCAGAGAATCAACATATGTTAATTAAGACTTAGCATCTTATATAAATATGTCTGGTGTTTTTGGTTGAATGTGAATGACGTTTAATTCAATTTAACAAACTGCTGTTTTTTATTTTAATGACTAATTTATTTTTCTGATAACTGTAGAAAATTAATTTTATGTCTAGTATGGTAGTTTATTCATTCGTTGCTAATCAAATTAATTTTTAAAATATTTAAAAATTAACACTTCCAATATTTTATATAAGAAAGAAGTTCGCATATTTTTGTTCCTAAAAATTTGATTTATTTTTAAATGTAATAACAGTTAATTTTTTTAATAATTTTATGTTATTTTAGAGTGTACTATTAAACACTCGTTTGAATCCTGAAGTGAATGTATTTATTTTATTATTAACAATTTAAGGCACAGTCATTAGTAAGAAAAACATTCTTAAATTATGAATAAAGATCATTAAATATAACCAGAATTTAAATAATTCAGTTTTATAGATATTTAAAAATAAGTTTGAGTTTATGGAATTTTAAGTTAAAATTAACTGACTAATTTAATTATTTGTTTTTTTATATAAAAGTAATTGCACTGTGTGTTGAATTTCATGTTGAATTAAGTGTAACGTGATTTATATCCTAAATAAAGTTACTTAAAATAAATTCTATGGTTTCGTACCTAAAACATCAAATTGATATTTAAAACTCCAAAAGCACTCCCATGGTATAGTTTTTATTCCTATGTGATGGAAGTGAAGTTAGGACAATACTTTTCAACAAAACAATGCGTATAATAAAAGATAAAATAATTCCTTTTTTTTTTTGTCTCTCGGACTTAAAAATAATATATTTTATATTTTAAAATTAGCATGAACAAAATTAAATACCGCAGAAAGAAAAATGACATTCATTCCAAATAAGACATTATAAAACATTAGTATGGACCAATTCGTACGCAATCAGCATCGTCATTTTGCTTAATATTGGCAAGGATTCGTGAATGTCACTCATTGAGGATGTGCTGTTGTTCCCTTGTCTTTATGTGTTTTTGTGTGTTAGATGGTTTCATCATGTTACTTTTGTCCTTATCTATCTGCATCTCAATAAAAGATATCATGGGGTTTGATATCAATAATTCATACAAATAACTATTGATGAGAATTATAAAAAAAAACGATACACACATTCTAAAAAAATTGCATATATTTTTTTTTATTTCAATTATTTATTTTAAAACGTCACCATTTAATTAAATGTTAGTCACCTTCTTGAGAAAAAAACCCAGTTCTTAGATATGTGTTTTCTTGATTTACTATGAATCAATTCAGGAAAACAATACACTTCAACAAAGTTGAATGCCCATTAATTGAAAAGAATGATGTTTAGTAGGCGGATTAAAGAGTGAGATTTTTTTTATAATCATTACATTGAATTGATAGCTGAATTGCTTTTCTTAAAAAAAAAAAAAAGAAAACAGATTCAAAAAACACGTTATGTCAATGTTAGCAAGAAAGATGTGAGATTAGTTTATAGATAGACAAATAACAAAGATTATATAATTTCATTAACCAAATAATACTTGATCAATAAACTAACTGTGTCTTAACATTCTAGATATCCTCAAAGTAACAAAAAATTTCTTATGACCTAACACACTGATTTTTCAGGGACTGGTGATAAGCGTGATGAACCAAATATTGTGTAGTTGGCACCAGTTTAGAGAAATTATAGTGATGGATGAACACAAAAAGAAAACCAAGTAGCTGGAGTTAAGTGCGTTGGGACATAACAAAACAATGGACATTGATTAGGAAAGGAGACGTGTATAATAACCCCAAAGATACATAGCATAAACATTGATTATGAGATGAAAGTCGCAACCCAACCAACAAAAATTGAAAACAAAACCCTGCGCGTCTAATTCACGGGATGTTTGCTTTCACTTCATTTCATCCCAACCCCAAGAATCCAGACTCAATAAGGATTCTCTAGTTAGGCGCCATAATTCACAACCAAAATAAAGTTCGCAATTGCCACCTTGCATCTTTATAACCAATCAACAACTGCCACGTCACTAGTCTCTGCATGTGAAGCCAGCTGTGGAAGTGTAATTGGAGGGTACAAAACAAATAGTCCAGATCCGAGTGCAGAGTATAATTCAGAGACATACTCATAATTCAGAATTCAGAACCCCAACCACAGCACCCGTTAAATTGATTGATTCCGTTCAAATTTGGGCACCGCTTAAAATCTCAGAATTTAGATCTAAAACTAACACTACTCACTCGAGTCACTCGCAGAGCCCAGAGAAAAACCTCTTTCTCACTCTAACAACAATGCCTCCCACTGAAGGAGACTTCGATCTTAGGGTAAAACTCCGAGAATCTCTATTCACGTTTTTTTCTCCTTCTCTATTTCTCTTACGCTCTCTCGCTTTTCTCTGCAGCAACCTTCTCAATCTGCCTTCGGCGCCGGGTTAGTTTAGTACTTAAAAAAACCCTATCCTCTTCAATTTTTCTTCCACTATAATCCATGCGTAGGGTTTTCGTTCTCTCCTTTGTTTCAGAGAGTACACGTTCGCTGATGTGGAGAATTTGGAGCATTGCGCTAAGTATCTCAACCAATCGCTCGTCACGTTCGGATTCCCTGCTTCGCTCGATCTCTTCGCAAATGACCCCGTGAGAATTTAACTTAACGTCGTTTTTTGCGCCAATGTGTGTTGGTATGTTATGTGAATGGTGTTGTTATGGAAAATGTGGTAGGTTTCCATTGCGAGGACGTGCAATTGCATTTACTTTCTGCTCCAACAGAGACAGCGCGATGTTGAATTTAGAGAGTCTGCTAATGATCAAAGACAACGGTAGTTCCTGTATGAACCTATGTTTAGTGTTCCCCTCGTGATGCGCGGTCTGACCGAGTTCAATGTGTTTTGCTTTTGATGTTGTTGTAGACTGTTGTCTGACATCTCGAGGCTAGAAGCCAAAGTGGAGAGGCTTGAAGGTCAACTACAAGTCAAAGACAGGGAGATAGCGACTATTACTAGAACAGTAAGGAGATGCTTGGATTTCTGGTTTTGACAAACGTAAAGCCTATTGTTGTCTTGCTTAAATGAAATGTTCAGAAGCGTGTTTCTATTTACAGGCGAACAATAGTTTCCTTATTTGTTCACTGATGCCACTAGATTTTATTTGTATAGTTATTTATTTTATTTCGAATGGGGTTAAATTCCTGTGGTGTAGGAAGCTAAAAACACGGCAGCTCTGAAGGCTCAAATTGAGAAGCTGCAACAGGAGAGGGATGAGTTTCAGAGAATGGTTATTGGTAATCAGGTTAGAATTTGATCTACTTTGCTTATTGGGGCGTCTTGTTTGGATGACCCTACTTCAAAATGGATAAGTCTCTGATTCTTGTCGATCTGACTCTTGAATGGTTTTAAAGCAAGTAAAGACTCAACAACTGCATGAGATGAAGAAGAAGGAAAAGGAATACATAAAATTGCAGGTGAGATGTCTTTGCTTGATTTTGTATAGTTCGATGAGAACTGAATTTTGGTGATTGGTGCTCTTGCTTCATAGGAACTTTACCGATGCTTGATTGCATGATTCCACAGTTTATTAGATTTTGAAACGGATGAAGAGCTGCTATTTTGTATTTGCAGGAGAGGCTAAACCAAGTTTTAATGGAGAAGAAGAAAGAGTCTAGGTCAGGCATGGAGATAATGAATTTGCTTCAGGTACGAGCTATCCATTTAGTTTGGACTTTGCTTGGAAGATATTCAGTTTCATGATGGTTTGGTATTTATAATGTGTGTAAACAGAAAGAAGGGAGGCAACGTGGAACATGGAATGGGAAGAAAGCTGACAATGATTTTTACAAAAAGATTGTATGCTGAATAATAAGCTTTCACCTTGTTATTATAGTTCTTTGCATTCTGGAAACATCCTCATCTCATACACTTTAATTCAATACTGAAAGGTGGATGCTTACGAGGCAAAAAATCAAGAACTGATGGCAGAGAATACTGATTTAAGAGCGTTGTTGAGATCAATGCAGGTAGGTTCCTGATTTGTAATTGTTGTTATATGCTGAAATTTCTACTTGCAGTTAATTTATGAACGCAATGTGTTTCTTTTTTTCACATTTCATTGATTCTCCTTGATTTAATTTGTATCCTTCATCAACTTTTGCTTTGTTATCATTCAGTCACTATATGCTGCCTTTTTTAATTTTTCATCCTGCCTTCAATTTTAGAGAGTTCTCTTCCCCTGATATTCCCTTTCTTCCCATGCGAATATTTATGTGTGAATGTTAAAAATTCTTTTCATTATCCTTTTCATTATTAAAAGTTTTATGCTTTTGGTTTGGACGCAAAGTCAACAATATAAAAAATTGTGGTGTTTTGGGAATCAATTATTTTATCATGCAAAGTGAAAAATGATGGATGGCCATGTTAACTAAACGGGAAATGGAAGAACATTAACATGGTAGTGTATTTGTGGGTTTCAGCATATTTCTTTTCTGATTTCATCCAATATTCTAATTTATGTCTCCTACGGTCTTTACTTTCCTCTGTATGAAGGCCTTTATTCTGTGATGCCCCCTCTAAAGCAGGTTCCTCAACCTAGATTATGAGATTTGTGAGTATACTGATTACAGGTGGATATGCGTGATTTCTTAAATGCGCCTAACGGATTACCAAAGCAATCTCTCACTGGCAATGAAAGTGATCCTTCACAATCTCCATTGGTTGGGAAAATGGTAAGGAAGTTTATTTAGTTTTCATACTTTGTTCCTCTTTCAAACTGCCTTTTGAAATTGTTAATGAGTTCGTTACTTGCAGGACGTATTTGACCTTCCTTTTCATATGGCCAGAGATCAAATAGAAGAAAGTCTTCGTAACAAAATGGCTTCTATAAAGGTACTTACTGATTTTTATCTTCAAGTATTTACATATATGAACTGTGTCTATTGTTGTTAAGTGCTTGAAAATTGAAATATGAAGGAGCGCATGGTTCAATTGCAAGATGCTCAAAAGGGAGCAGAAGTTACTTCGGAGGCTACTGAGAGGGAACTTGAGCTTGAAGCTCAGCTTGTTGAAGCACGAAGCATCATACAGGAGCAGGTAGTGTTTTGTGTTCTTTCGAATTAGGTCACAGGCATTTAGAGCCTGTTTGTTGATACTTTGACTGTGATGTAAAATCAACCAAAGCTGCTTTTTAGTTAGAGAAGCTCTTATTTTTTATGTTTCATACTGTTTGGCCAAAATACAAAATGATCTTTATAACGAATGCTGGAAAAAAACTGATGTGTTAAAAGAATCAAGAATTGGTGCTTCGCTGGTGTACTTAGCCAGAAAATGGAGGGAAAATAGAAAAAAATGGCAATACTGCTGTTTTGAGTATTTCTGTCTATATGCTAGGGTAATTGAAATTTCTAGATACTCTACATTTTCAACTGTTGTATGACTAAATAGTGTTTTGTCTGTCTCCTCAAGTAAGCCTATACCTGCACATCCACTTTTGTTTCCCATAGTTGTGAATGTGCAATTTTGACTCCTATAAAAATTTAATGGCACGTTTCTATCTCTAATTTTCCAAAATTAAGCAATTTTGATCCACTCCTAATACATTATTAATTTCTAAAATTCTCTAGTAATAACAGTTTGTTATTTATTCACACAGGATAGTCATAGTAATGTTTAATGATAAGTTTTAATATCTTTTATCACTGAAAACACACAAGTAGTTTTGTTAGCATTAGATGATATATTTATGTTGGACCAAAATTGTTTAATTTTGGATAACTGAAGGACCAAATGTGCTACTAAATATTTTTTAGAGACCAAAATTGCACATTGACAAAATAATGGAGATTAAAATTGTATTTAAGCCAAATTTAAATGTGTGACTTCTATTCTTCATTAACTGAAATTTGAAAAGCATGTGGATCAATATATATGTGGACTCTTTTTTTAATATTTCTTTTTTTCTGGGGGAGGGGGTGTCACTCTAAATGAGTATCTCAATTCAAACACTTCTCTCTTTCTATAAATCCAAGTAGTTTTCCTTTTAATCATGCCTTTCAATATAATTGCCTGGCAGTATTTTTTTAGCATCGTTTTGTGTTCATTTGACAGTGTTTTTCCAATTTAATTCAATAACGTGATAATCCGTTGTATCGCAGGCATCAATAATGTCTAAACATCTTGCAAAATCTGATAGGCCAAGGTACTATGTACTTTTGATTTGTTAACACCAATCTAATTATGAATAGATGCAGTATGTTTAAATGCTTTTCAACCTTTACAGGGAATCTATCATTCCAGCACCGGCTGAGGTATGTATTTATGTATATGTCTGCTTCAGCCAAGTATTTGTTACGTCCATTTAGCAATCAACCTCATTTCATATAATTAAGATTCTGAAGGTTTTTCATAGTGTGATTGGATTTGTGGTAATTGGTTGGTAAGTAGCTTTGGAAAATTATATGTAGTGAGGTATACTTTATTTTGTAAGTGATTATGGTCTTAAACTATCTTCAGGGACTTCTCATTACTTGGATATCCAATCTGAGTCTCTGTTTCTTGAGTTTCGAATCGAGATAGTTTATAGTTCTCACGCGTGATTTAGCATCTGACATTTTGTATGTCCAAAATTTCTCACCTGTGAACTTTACAATGCTGGAAATATCTTCAAAATGTAGTCTGTCTAATGGCCACCGGTATCCCTGTTGTGGGAGTAACTGGTTGACCTTTTTGGAGACACCTGGATTTTAAGAGAAAAGTGATATGTACCTGAAATTCTGAAGCTAAGTTGTTGGCACTGAGAATTATAGAAATATAGAGGATTTCTATCATACTTACTCCTCTACAATTGGTGTAGAAAGAGAGGTGTGGTGATGACATTTAGCATTAACCATTTGTGTGGCCTCCGTTGCTGATCCTTTTAAATGACGGTTTAATTCTCTTCGCTTGAAATGTTTATTAATATATGATTTAGGATTCGATCATAAAGTCGATATCATTATCTTGCATAATTATACTGGTAATTGGCAGCTTCTAATATGAAATGAGGTAATATTATTGTGTTTATGGTGTCACTTACAGCTGTAGATTTATTGTTACTTCTCTATCGGTCACATTGATGGTGACAGCGTTGTGAAATTGCTCTTGATTGATTTGCAGGCAGTATGTAATTAACAAAACCGGGGATACTCACATTTGATGCATGGCATGATTAACCGAGTCGGTTCTGCAGTATAACAGGCACGGATCGTGCTTTTAAACTATTTAACTAATCTTGCTTGTCCATCCTGCACTGCCCTAGTTTATGTTAACAGGCAGAGTTTGGTCGAATGTCGTTGTAATTATTAGAATGATGTTGTAAATTAGTGGTATTGTACCCTTGAAACTGGTAGAAGAAAAAATAGATATTATTTATGTCATAAGGACCATTCAAACTACTTCGCATTTAATTTCGACAGCTAGAGAGATTTTATGATACCACTCCTGTCTCTTCCAAAAATTCATTTTCTCATTTATTTTGGTGGAAATACAAATTTATTGAAGAAATGGTTGTGGTTGTTTTCAAAGATGAATGCGGAGGGATTAGTGGGGGCCAGTGTACTAAACAATTACTAGAAAGCATTGTAAGCTATTTAAATGCGGTGGATTTTTTATTTCGAATTCTATTTGTTGAGTGATATCAAAAGTTAAAAGAGAATATGATTTTGTAAATAGAGAGATGCCGAGCTACATCTTTCTCTAAGTTAAATCAGTAATTTAAACTTAAGTATCAATGATATAAAATAGCTAGAGACTAATGAGATTGTAATACACAATGTACAAGTTGAATGACTGAAATCAAGAAAAATATAAAAATTGTTCGTGATCACAAAGTACCTGAATTATATTATGTTTTATTTTCTCATATTATGTTCAGTTATATTCCATGATATGAATATTGAATTTTAAACGAACAAGAGAAAACTATTATTAGTATTAATGAGATAAAATGGATGTGACCATAAGATGTGAAGTAATTGTATTTGAATAGATATTGGTATACTATTAATTGAAGAAAAAATGATAATTGAGGTTAAGGTGATTTGAATACTGGTAAAAGAGGCCATTAGAGGCAATAATAATAGAGGATTATAGTGTATGATTATTTGTTTTTAAAGAAAGAAATGAAACTAGTAAGGATTATTTGTCCTTTGCAGTATTTAGGGTTAGGGATGGAAATTGCAGGGAATTCTAGGAAAAAGCAGTTTTGAGATGAAGTTTTGAAAAAAAATTTAAAAAAATCTATCTCATGGTTGTTATTTTTGGTGGACAGGATTTGTTTGACTAAATCTGTTTTATCATTTCTACCACTCTATTATATTTTTGTTTTTAAAGTTCCTAAAAGTATTTGTAAGAAGATTGTTAAATTGTAAAATAATTTTTTTGTGGGAAAGGGTTCTAGAGAGAATGAGATTACTTAGATTAGTTGGAAAGAAATATGTAAGACTAAGGAGAAAGGTGGGTAGGAATTAAAGATATAGAGAAGTTCAATACAACACTTTTAGTAAAATGGGTATGACATAGGCGAGGAATACTAGGATCTTTGGAAAGAGGTCATTGTATCTAAGTATAGAAGGAAAGATTTGTATGGATTGTAGAAATATGTATGACTCATGGTGGTGGAGAGACATATGTAAAATGTGCGAGGAAGAAAAACCAAGAAACTGGTTTAATAAAACTGTACAATGAAAAATTTTAACGGGAGACCAAATTCAATTTTGGAAGAATATATAGGTAGGAAATCAACGGGAGACCAAATTCAATTTTGGAAGAATATATAGGTAGGAAATCAACCATTGAATGAACTTTTTTCAAGACTTGTTACTCTTTCTAGTTCATATGATAATGTTCTAAGTGAAATGGGAGAATGGAGGGATGGTCCATGGAATTGAAAAATTCCATGGAGAAGAGAAAGATTTTTTTGGATGACAGAGTTGGTGGACAAATTAATGTAATTAGTGGATGACAAAAGTCCTAGCAGAGATTGTTAGGATAGGAGAGTGTGGAGAGATGATGTTGAAGGTTAATTTTCTTTTAAGTTAACATATTTTATACTGCACAATACAGAACATGGAGAGAATAATAATGTTTTCAGAGCACTTTGGAGCTAAAATACTATTCCTAGAGCTACACACTTAGGATGAAGAGTACTCTTATATAGAATCACTACTAAGGTGAACTTGGCTAAAAAGGGGTAGGGCTGTTAAATAAATTTGTGAGCTATGAAGGTAAAGGAAGAGACTTCTTACCATTTATTTTTTGACTGTAAATTATCTAAACAATTATGCAATGGGTGTGATAGTTGGGTGGATGTAAGCTTTGTGAATCATAATCAACCCTTGACTAATTTTCAACATTTCTACATCCTGCCTAACTAATAGACAAAATATTTTTTGGAAAGGTATGTGGATTGCAATTGTTTGGATAAATTGAAATCATAAAAATAAGGTTAGTTTCAATTATGAGAAGGTGGATATCGAGGAAGTTTGGTGCTTAGCACGACTAAACACTTGGCTATAGCTAAAATGTAAAAGATTTGAGGTTATGTTTTCCTACTCTGACTTGTATCAAACACTTATGAGATGTTTGGAGACATTGCATTAAAATAGTAGCATTAGCAGGGTACTACGATTCTGTAGGGTGCTATTAGTATATAAATTTAAACAGTGCGTTCTGGTTGTCTGTTTATTAATATAATAACATTAGGGACATACTTCTTTGGACATCACCTGTGAAAACGAAATCATCTAATTAATGGCAGGTAAAAAGGGCTATGGTGCAATAGAAGAGACAACAAAATTACTAAAATATAACATTTACGAGACTATAGAAACTACTAATTATTGCTTGAAAATGTTTGGAATGAAAAATGTCAGGTTGCAAGGCCGTAAGGATGAAAAGCATCACCCAGACAAAACAATAAATCCTAATACAGTGGCTACCTTAAGGCACATGGAAGATGGATTGGGTGGTTTTAATTCTAATGCTACAACTTATTTGTTTGGTTGTTTAAGTTTGGTTGTTTAAAAATAGATACATTTATTGATTTTAATGATGTAATTTGATAGGTTTGAAGTAGAATATTTGTAAAGGGTTGAATTCTCATCTAATTTAATTTATATTCTTTTAGCAATAAAAAAGAAGAGACATTTATGCAAGTAGTTGTTAAGAAAGATCTCATCTTAAATAGTTTTGAAGAGTTAGTTTTTAACGAGTTGCATGACCTGGGATGGTTTATGTAACTGATCTTCCGGAATCAATAAGACTTGAATTATTGTTGAGTTTGTTTTTTTATAATGATTTCGATGAATGACATAGCTGTTGAGTGAACATGTGAAATTTCGTACAGCTATGCAATTTATAAATAGTATTTATATATTTTTGAGCAGGATTTTCTTACACTTTTTTTCTTTGTCGATACGAGTTCATCAGGCTTCTTTCAGTAGACAGGCTTGGCAAGCGTTCTTTCAGGCATGTAGGCCCAAAAGGCTTTTAAATGCGTCGTATGCCATCGAGAACACTAACTCCAACAAGTGACTTATTTTTGAAGAGTCATGATGTGGCTGATAGGTTGCAGGTTATAGTTACAACTAACTAGGCCTACTATGGCTTACCAAGACACACCGTCCATCTCATCGATCATGGATGTGATGGCTTTTCGGTTTATGATGAAGAGGAGGGGAATGTCCAAAAGTTTGGTGCCCCCATGTTCTGAATCTATACCGCTTCACAAAAAATGGACTTAAAGGAATGTTTCTCCAACACTTCTTATTCGACAAAAAACGTTAGTCCCACCAAGATAAGGTAAGATGTGTGTATTAAAGGGAAACAACTCTTCACTTATAACTTTAGTTTTAAAAACTTAAATCAAATCTACACTCAAATTTTAAAATGACACGAAAGCCTTAGGACATTATACAAATACATCAAACTAAGAAATACTATTAAGCTAAAACGAGTAACTACAAAAAGGAACGTAGGAGTTTGCCTCCCTGAAATATGACCTAAAACAAAACTTGGTTAGACGATACGTTTTGAAGTATCAAGAAGAATAAATATAAATTCCTGAAAAGAGTAACCACTCTAGTAGAACCGTATATCAATTAGAGATTGTTCCATCATTTCTCGTGGACAAATTCGATGACTAATAGCTCCATTAAGCTTAAAAAACAGATGTTTAAGAGAGAAGAAACTCTTTGATTTTTAAAAATACCACTTCAACAGAATGCTCCAGGTTTGTCTCTAGAGAATCATCTTCACTTGATCCAACCATGTCACAGGAGGGTTCAAAAGGCCGAAAAAAAAAAAATACCATAATAAACGTTGTCTCTGATTTTTAAGTTGTTTCCTAATTACAAATTCAACGGCGGAGGAATTGATGGCATTTTCCAATCACCTGCCTACAATAAAAGAGATAACGTTCTTCTCTAAATCTTGAATCTCTACTAAATTACCAAAAAATTGTATGACTGTAGTTTCTTATAATTAAGATTTTTCTCAAAAAGCACATTTTTCTACAAATAATAAAAAGTAGAGCCTTTGTTTTAAGAAATTTATGTTAGATTATATAAAAAAATTGCTTTTAAGATAATGATTTTCAAATAAAGAGATGATAAATTTTAAGTATAAATTACTTCATTACACATTAACTGAACTAGTTTTGTACAATCATATTTTGTCAAATTAAGTTAATACGATTTCACCCAAATACGTACTTTGTGCCCCCATTCGCAATAATTATATCTAAAACGTGAGGCTGTATTCAAACATTTCGTGTACAACTTAACTAAAAATAACTGGTGAAAACAAGTAGAGACACAACAATAAAATTATCCTTTGATGATCGGTTCATTACGAGTTTAAATGCAGAAATAATTTCATTATTATGAAGAGTTAAAGCTGTATATAATAAACTTTTCCTTTACAATAGTAAACTGTATACGAAGAGTTATTAGTGTATTCATTTTCTAATGATTTCATACAAAACAAGTTTATAATTTAATTTTCACTCTATTTCTTTCTCACTAAATAATTCAATTCAGCTCTATTTTTACTAATTTATCTTTATTTTCATATATTCAAGTTCTTTTAAAAAAATTAAGTTGAGCTAAATTTAACCCTTCAAATTTAATTAGCATCATATACGTATACATGCGAATGGAAAAAAGAATGTACTTAAAAAGTGGTTTCTTTTACCAAATCAGTCTTCAACAATACATACATAAAAAAATGCGTAACCGTGCATGAATCCGAATGAAAAAAAAAATCTATGGCCAGTTATGTTTCAAGTCTTCTTAACCATTTTTTACATGATCGTCATGGAGTAAAGAATAACAATTATTGTGATTTCGTATATCTTCGTCACAGCAGTTGAAGTGGCTGCATTATACTTTGCCTAGAGGATCTGATAGATAAATTATTATTAGATGATGAAATTTTTACAAAATGAAAAATAATGTGAGTGTGTGCGAGCGAATATAGCATTCTAATGTAAACGAAGAAGCAGAACTAGCTGCATACACATAATGTACATTTCAATTACGCCTTGCAATAGAAACGAAAACTCTGCTAACATGCATGGGGAAGCAACCTAAGGTCAAAGACCTTCCATACACTTCTCTCAGAGTAGTCTTAGTAGGGCTCTTCATGAATGACATAGACGACCAAGAAGAGAAACTTGACCCACGCGACGATTCCACAGACTCAGAATCAGAGCTGCAATCTAATCTTACCAACATGTCCAAACCAGAAACATCTTCTTCTTGGAAACAAACTTGGGATGGCTTTTTGCTCTTTCCACGCTTTACCCTTTTCTTCCAAAACCTTAGCCTTGACCGTGTTGAAGGTTTGGGGTCTGGAATGCATGGCTTGGGAAGCCCTAGGCTGCGAAGTGCTGGTGGGGGGCTCAGAGGAGGAAGATCATCTTTTGGTCGTTCCTTTGCAACCCCTGGTTGCATTTCCCATTTGAAAGGAACCCCTTCCCCACTCCTATAGTAAGAGTTACGAGAGGAGCACCCCAGAGAGGATCTCCTCGAAAGAATTTTGCTTATTGACATGTTCTCATACTGAAAATCCATCACAACTTTTCCAATAAAGAATGCTAGACCATGTTGTGTTTATATAGGTATACAAAATGGTTTGTATACGTAAACACCGTTTTGACCATTAGAGAGTCATGAAAACACTCAAAATTTAATCTTTTTGTTAATTAGATTGATTGGTCATGGCTTGTTACTTCTAGTTTGAGTGACTCCAAGCCTTTTTGTATTGACAAGGAAGCAAATAGTGAAGCAATATGTACTTACTGTCGTTGTTTCTAAGGCTGCTGTGAAGCAATTATTATTGTAAGTTGGCCGGCCTTTGTTGCATGTGCCATGACCATACCCGTGGGACTAAGTCACCATCGTAGCTTCTATAGACTGCATACTTTGCAGCATTATTTTAGTATTTTTATATGAATTAGGGTTTGTGATCACTGAGATTACTATATTGGCGTTGTGTTATATGGCTTGCACGTGTTAGGGTTACAGTGGAAAGTAAGCCAAGGCTTTTTCTGGTTGAATTAAGTAATGAAAATTGGTATGTGACAACTAAGGGCTATCTACTTATCTTCACAGCTTTGATTGGAACATAGATAACTTTTCTCAGTTTCTAAGAAAGCAAAGTCCATTACTTGGAAATTACCTAAGGTTTCATTCATTGAATTTCAACCAATGCAAATGCTACTAGCTAGGTGCTATTTCAAAATTATGAGAGTGAAGAGGACTTCTGACAATTAGTTATTTTTAATTGTCTGCCATATACCTTGTAGTTTTTAGAATTCTTAATTAATGAGTATGATTTGGAGCTGTTGACCTAACTGTGGAAGTTAATTTGGCCCAGCAGTTCAAATATTATTCTATGCATGACTTAGGAGACAAGGTCACTTTCTTTCGCACCGACTTCAAGAAGATTCTTTGTTACGATTGAACCTCACTATAAGTAACTTGTAGCTTGTGTATCTACCATGACCACACCCATTTACTTGGTCCAGCTTTGTAGTCCGGGGTGAACTGTAAAATTTCTAAATTTACTCAAACAACATCACTGGGTTTGGTATCATTTAATAATACATTTTTTGACAATTGCATATGAATGTATCATTGTGTCTGAATGAGACATTTACATGTTATTTAATCCTAAAATATTAGTTATATTTGGCGAAGCCAAAGTCCATCTTTCTTGATATTTTGGCTTTCTCTTTGTTTACAAGTCCAAATCTTGTTTTGAACTCACATTTTCGGTGTTTGAAATATAAGGTACCATACATTACTTTTTAAGTTTTAGTCATGATTTTTTTTCTTCTTAAGAGTTGCTAAAATCCATTGTGGCAACAGAAGTAAAAAAACCGATAATTCTTTTAAAAAAATAGTAGAATCTCATTATAGTTTATTAAGAAAAATAATGAAAAACTTATTTTAAAAAGATATAATTTTCAAAATCTAAAACAATTTGGGTTTAAGAGTCTACGAGTAGAAAAAGTATTAGTAGTACCTTACAGTATACATCCTGATACTGTTACCTCTAATTAAATATACAAAATTAATGTAATTTTTAAAAATATTTATCTTTTCCTCAAAATCAAATAAAGATACATTTGAAACTTGTATAAAGTTACTTATTTTATGTATTTCCATTCATAAGGGTTATGTAGAGAATGATTTGTGGGTTGGTATTTTAGAGTCAAGTTCTTCCGGGAGGAAACGCTGGGAGATTCGGCACCAATAAAACCATTTAGGTTCTTTTGATGGGAAACTTTAGGAATGCACCAATGAGCCATGAGCGTTTTATACAAGAGAGTCAGTAGATAATTTTCAATTAAAAATCTTTAAAACAATAAAAATATAATTTTGTTTTATATATTGCTTTTTAAATTCATTTTTATTGAATATGAGATTAAATTCATATTTGAAATTCTAATATTTAGTTTTAAAATTTTAATATTTTTTAATATTTTAACTATGATTTATATTTATAGTTCATTACTAGTATATAATATTCCAAAAGTTATGCTCTCAAACGTGTTATGAAATTTTAAGATTAATAACCCCTTGTTTAAGAATAATATATATAGAGACAATCTTGATTCGACTCATCAAGTAAGTTTTAATATATTTTCTATAAAAACAACACCTATTTATTATTTTACTGATAATCAAACTTGGGATAATAATTATTAGATTAAATGGTTATGATTAAGTAAAAAAATATAAAAAAATATATTTAATTATTTATTTTGTTAAATAGATTTAATTAGAAAGGCATGAATCCACACCTGTTTCTTAACCCCGAATTATTGTCCATTGTTCACTCCAAGTTTTGCGTTATTCAGCCCATGTAGGTCATCTCCATCATGGACTGGGCTTCAGATGGTATTTGTTGGAGCGGTATCCACCCCAGAAATGAGTTTTGAAACTACTGTTTCCAAAAAAATATCTACTTTAACACTGTTTTCTTTATAATAAATGTTTTCTTTATTATTATTCTAACTGTTCATGTTTTTTTTTATCCCTCTTAGCTATCTAAAAAAATGTTTTTTTTTCTATATCTCAGTATCTTATATTCATATATTTTCTATGATATATTTCGGTGTCAAATTTTAACATAACTTAAATAATATAATATTCTAATATGATCATTATATCGTTATTAAATAATATATGATTATCATATGAATGCAAATGTATTGAATAATACAATATTGTTATTAATTAAGAACACGAGTAAATAGACTGTCGAGTATGTATACTTTAAAGAATGATAAACTATAATAAACTACGACTTCAAATTGATAAATAAACTTGCATTTGTTAGTATTGTTTGAACAAAACAATTATGATAGAGAATATCACATTAACCGTAATATATTATTTTAGTTTATGAGTCATAGAATTTCAGTTGTATGCAATTCGTCGTTCTTTACTTCAATTACTTATTATTTATATAATTATTATTATTATTATTTGGTTCTCTAATTCAAACAAACACGTGAAATCATTATTTATTTTTTAAAATATTTGATAATATAGAAGTGAAATATCTGTTCTACTGATATTGAATTAATAATAATATTATATTTTATTTGTTGTGATTTTCTTAAAGTTTATTTAATTACTAATTAAGATAATAAAAACATGTGCGAGTATACCTGTCCTCCCACACAATTATTAACAAATTTTATGCTCGTCAAACGTGAAGACAAAAGTAAATATTAATTTTTACTTTAAACATTTTTAAAACGAAATTGAATATAGTTAAACCTAAATTGAATATAGTTAAACCTAAATTCAACCCTTTAATTGTCCTCCCTAAATAATATATGAGTATTGTGGGATATTATTTTAATAAGAATCACACCCTCACTGTTCATACCAATAAACTTAAGTGAATAAACATTGAATGCAAGTTTTTCTTTCTACTAAGAAGAAACATGAGTTTGATAATGATGGGCAACAGTATTCCTTACGCCAATAAACTTATATGGATAAACATTAAATATAAGAGCATGAAAAATATTGATGTGTCATATGTTAAATATATTATCGACATGTCACACTATTTCAGAGTAACACATAACAATACACTTAATTTAAAGGAATTAAATTAAATTTATATTTTTTATAAAAGTATGGCCTATTTGAGAATTTTAAAAAATGGTGAAATAATATTGAAATCAACTTAAAATTATTAGAATGAAAATAGATTATTAAACCTTAAAAAAACTTAGACATCAAAACTAAATTACTCCTATTTTTTAGAAAAAAAAAAACTTAACTAAACGAACAAATTTTCACTATACAAAATACTCGACATTAAAACAATAATCTTAAAATATCACAAGAAATAAAACTAAAAAGCTTTGATAATTATCATCCCTTACAGTTATGCACTAAATGATTGAATTATTTTATGTTTTTTGAATTAAATTATGCAATTCTTTTGCACCTATTTATATTGAAAATATAAATAATAATCAATAAAGGCAACATAAATTTAATATCTTGTTATAAAAAAATCATCAAGTTTAGTTCAACGAATTAAAATATCTAAAATATAATGTAAACTCGTCTCGAAAAGAAATCACACCTAATTTCAAAAGTTTATCAAAATTAAATCGAAACTAGAATGGTTAATAAAATGAGAAGAATAATGAAAAATCTCAATGTAAAATGAGAAAAAAAATTGCAATGATAAAATGTGAGAAATAAATATTTTGCTTAAATTTGTAACAATGAAATTTGGCAAAAAAAAATTTCAACTTAATTACTAACGCCAAACATTCTGTGCACTTCAATTTTCAATACCCCTCATGTTCATGTATTTATTAGTTTGTCAAATTCTCAATTTTGTATTTTTTTTAAATATTTTCAATCAATTTAATTCTATTTTTTTTAAATGGATAAAAATTCTGTAAATCTTATATTTTTAAAATCATCAAAATAAAATCTTTACATTCTGTAAATCCGACTATTCCCATATTTATATTCTTAAACAGTATCTATACGTTCAAACTATTATAGATATTAATTATATTTTAATTATTTTTAAATTAAATAAATATCTTCATTCGATATATATACCTGATCCGAAATCCTGCTAGTTTGAAAATTCTTTCACGCGCTCGACCTTTGCCGCGCTCTCGGGTCCCAATCTCAACCTATCTTTATCGTAACCTCAGGTTCGTCTCTCTCCTTTCTAGGGTTTAGGGTTTTGGTTCTCAGTTTTTTTTTTCAATGGGTTTGATTCCTTTGTTTTTGCCGTATCCTTCTCCGTTTCTAGAGTGAATCGTTAATTCTGTGTTAGACTGCTGGCTGTTATTGATTTCTTGGATGATGGTGTGATTGAGTATTTACTCTTCTAATTGTTTTTCATTGGAGTTCAGAGGATTGGAAGAAAATTAGAAAAAGGTGTATGCATTTGGGCACAGATATAGGTATAGTTGAGTGAGTATATCTGATTCCTGAATACGAAATCTCACAATTAATTAGTCTGGAAAACTAAAATTTAATGACCTAGCGTTAACGCAATCAAATTGGTTCATTCATTCAGTGGATGACTAAATAGCTGGAAAGAAGAAAAAAAAATTGCTTAAATGAAAATATTCTACATTAAAAAATAGAACTATAGTTCCAAGACTATCGCAATTAATTTGTTGAGTAACAAATTTGATTTGAAGGATCGAAAGTACAGAAGACCAATTTGTTGCTCTTCACCAGAATGAAGAAATGCCAGCTGTATCCAATACACCTATCTATCTCTAACATTCTAAATTCTACACAACGTCGAGGGTGGCTTCGTGTGTTGCCTTTTTTGGATGGTGACACTAGAGTGACCCGCCGTGAGTTTGTGAATATGGTAGAGTCTGATGGTGCGTGTGATTGGGGGTTTCTGTTTTTTTTAGATTCATAATTGGGGGTTTCTTGGAAGGACTAGTTGTCCTTGGTTCAGATTTTGAGTTGTTGATTTCTTGGATTCTACTGACATTCTAACACTTAATGAACTTCTGATTTGTTTCTTAGTTTTCACCTTTTTTCCAGATTCTTCTTGTGGACGGCTATCTAGAATCTGGAGTTTCAAACTCCCCTTATTTTCTTTCTCTCCTGGACTGTCTTCTGGTAAATTATTCATCCATTGACTCGTTTCAAATTTAGATGCCTTGGTTGTCATATAACCTATCAATTGGTATTTATTGTTTCTACTAATGATTTATGTCGCTTGTTCAAAGATATTACATGATTTTGTTTACTGATGGTAGAATTGGAATATTTCTCTTATAATTAGCATATATTATTTCATGGTAGGTTACAGTTGAGAATAAAAGAGGTTTTGGTTTATTTTTCAAGAATTTTATTTTTGATTCACTGTTCTGCTGCACAAATGGAGATAGATGTGCTGGAGAGTATGGTTTCTTATTTGATTTAATTATACAGTAGGCATTTTTTATATGCTCTCATCTTTTTCCTTAACTGTTCTTGTATATCAAATTGTTTGCATCGTATATAGTCAGGGTTTGTTATGTTTCCTAAAAAGGTTTTGAACTGTGCCCGAGCTCCTTGTCCTGGTAGACCATATTTACAGAGGTTGTCTGGTATAACATTTTTTTTTAATTTTATTTTAAAAAGACAATTATTTAGAGAGAATAAACAGAAAGAATGGGGGGAAACCAGTTTTTGTATTTCCATATTAATCGTAATGAGTAAAAATGAAAGGGTTTTGTATATATGTTTCAGTTACAGTGCGCACACCAAATTTTGAAATTTGTGTATGCAAATCGATTCTACAAGTGAAGAAGCATGTACTCGAGTTCGAGTCAGTTCGACGGCAACGCAGCCTTTTCCGGTGGCGGATTTATGCCTTCTCAGGCCACTCAGGGCAGTGATCCTACGCTGGCTTTCTCCAAGGTCTCTTCTCCTTTATTTTCGTTTTTATCATACTCACAACCACATTCAACACTAATTAACCCCTAGGGTTTTGCTCTTTTAATTGGAAGTTTTTGAGAAAAAAATTGTGGTTTGAAGTTATATTTTATGATTTATTGTTTTGTAGAATCGCGATGCTCAGTCCTTGCTTCCTCTAACAGTGAAGCAAATATACGATGCGACTCAATCAAACGATGATAAAGCCAATTTGATTGTTGACGGTGTGGACGTTAATAATGTGCGTTCTCCTTGAATCTTAGTTTGCTAATTTGGTTAAGGTTTGGAGGCTTGAAGGCTCTGACAATTCGAGTCCAGGTTACTCTTGTAGGAAGAGTGTGCAACAAAGCTGGACGAGTTACTGATGTTACTTTTCTGCTTGATGATGGTACTGGGAAGATTGAGTGTAATAAATGGTAATTGTCGTTAAATTTGTTATGTCTAGATCATTATTTTTGTTTTAATCTTTTTTTTTTTTCTTTTGCACCATTTGCTTTTGGCAGCGACCAATTTTTGTTTATCTGCAGGTTGCAGGAAGCTGCTGATACAAATGAAGCAGAGGCTATCTTGTATGCTACTGCAATATTGTATTTGCTGTGTAGATTTTCATTTTGTATTTAAGTTCTGGTCGAATAAAATTCTCAAAAAATATTTATAGGAAAAAAAATGAAATTAATTAAATTTCTTTTATAAGTTTAAATTGATTTATGTATATGCTAATTTACAAAAGTTCTTTTGTTTAACTTTTTCAGAAACTAATTTTAATGTATCAAAGAAGTTTAATTCATTTTACTTTCTTATTTTATTCTCTTATGTGTGTTTACTGAGAATTTTATCCAAATAGGGTCTTAATAACTTGATCGATTTTCAAACTTTTATGTATAAGTAGTGAGAAGAATGGTGTTAATCACTCCCGTTTTTTCAATAGACTCTTCTTCTCAATACTATACGTGTTTACTTGTTTAATTCAGAACGGAAATGACATGTTTTGAATTACATGTTAATACTAAAATAAATAAAAAAAGAGAGAAAGGTACAGAAATATGTGATTTTTTTTTCTGCAAGAAAATAAGCGGCAGATATACCGATAATTTTGTTGATGTTTTGTAGTGTGGTTATCTGTTGTCACACGTTTATTTTTTATTTACTCAGACAATTCATTTCAAATAATATGTATTAATATTCTAGTTTCATTATTAGGGACGGAATGTATGCGAGGCTCCATGGACATTTGAAATACTTTCAGGGTAAAAGGACCTTGAATGTTTTCCATTTCAGGTGTGGGACAAAGTTTACCTATCACTTCTTATTTTAGCAGTTCAATACTTTAAATTGTCTTGGATATCTATCATTATCACAATTAAGGATGGTTATCTTCTTGTCTCAGTGATTTGAGGCGGACCTGTTATATTGCTTACAGTTCAATATTTAACCTCACTCCGCTCCGTCATTTCAGGCCTGTGACTGACTTTAACGAGGTTGCTAGTCATTTCATCGATTGCATACATGTGCATCTCTACAATTCCAGGATTCGGGTATTAGTTACGATATTGTAAATTTTGTTTGAGTTGCATGATATGATGTGGATATATAGTTATGAATACCATGCGTACATGTGTATTCTAATGTGTCACTTGGTAACATCTTCAGAGTAGTGTCCCTAGTCAGCAACATGTTATGAATTCTACGCCAATTACTCCCACAATGGGTTATCAAGCTAAAGTTGTTCCACCAACAAATCAGGTAAGAGAGTGAACCATACGTTTCTGTTTTTGTTTCATTTTTATTTTATATCATTCCTTTGCTACTTTTCATCTGTAGTTCTCTGATCAACATGTCAATGGCCAGAAGAGTATTGTCAATATGGTCTTAGATTTTCTGCATCTTCCCGCCAACAGGTACGTTTTTCGAGTATTTATTTTATTTTACCTTTTTGGTTGTAATTAAACATGTTATCAACTATTTTGTTTTTCTGAATGTTGGTTTTATACGTTGATTTATGTTTATGCGTATCCAAAATACCTTTCTTAAATATTGCCAAACTTCTGCATTGTCTGCTGTAGTAGTATACGGAGTTTTGTAATAGTTCAATTCGGATCAAGGTTGTAAACAAAATTCTTAGACTTAATTAGTTTTTTATCCTTCTTTTTTTATTTGTTCAGCCTTGTTTCTCTATTGTTAAAATGTTCAGTGTGGTCCTCTAATTGTCAAACAATATGCAATGTCACCCTTTTCATCTATTTCGCTAGTGTCCCAACTTTAGCCCGATAGTGACCTGTCTGTTTTTCATTAGATTACGTTAATGTTGTTAGTGAGAAAATAGGCAGAAAGGACGGCATTGCATATATTGGCAATTAAAAGAATATATTGAACATTTTAATATAAGAGACACCGAGTTATTAGAGTTAAAAGAAAAACAGAGATAAAAATAGTAATTTAACCTATTTTTATTCAAAAAATGAAATGATTGAAACTGCTTGTTAAGGAATCGTATGTTTCTACTTTCTAGTGATTATACACGGCACAAGTTGGCAAACTGGCAACTTGAGCTTATAATGAGAATGAGCAAGATTGGTGTCATGATTTTGGTTGGTATCCCTTGAGTTTCAACTGGTGTTGCGCAATGTATCCTCATATAATGTTATAATCAAAATAAAAATACAAGAATGTCGGATGTTCTTTGTCAAAGTTCTGTTTTTTCTTTTAAAACTACTGGGAGAATTATTTGAGATCACAATGTACCTAACACACAAAGGGGGAGTCTTATTATACTACTATATATCTAGTTATAATCTACGAAAGTCAATGTCATGCTTAAAAGGAACAACGAGATAAAAGGCGCTTGGATGTAGAAAAATGAAAATGGTAAGATAGATGTCTTGATTAAGAAAAGATGAAATATAAAATGATTGTATATGATGAGATATTGACAAGGCATCAATTAGGAATTTGATATAAAACAATCAAAGTTGGTTTTGCACACATACAAAGAAGGTTGTAGAAAAATATGACTAGAGAATTCCCAAGAGGAGGATGAATTGGTAAAAATCAGAGTTCAAAAGTAAGACCTTCTCTTTAAACTTTGTAGAAGAATATTTCTTGAATCATTTGACATCCAATTCTTAATGTAGAATTAATTCCCGTAAGTACAAAATATTTTCAAAAAGAATTTTCGTTTATTATGGTTCAATTTTTACCTAATCTACAGTTAGTTCAATACAATCAAATTTGAGAAGGATTGTTCTACTATTTGAGAAAACAGATGTTACAGACACTAATTACAAGAACAAAGCAATATCAAGGAAGTTTTACATATGCAGGAACTTACTGCATAAACACATCAAACTTAGTTGTGTAATCCTTAGAATGCAATGACAAAGAAAGAAATAAGATATCACATGATTTGATGACAGATTTTCTAAACGAATAAAGCACAGAGAATGAGGAACTTCTCCTAGAACTTCACTCTGGATCTTGATTCGAGATCACTTTCTTGGTAGAAAATTTCTAATATTTTGCTTTGACTCGGAAGAGGAAAAATAAACTCTTTGAATTGTAAGTATACGATCTGAATTAGTGTTTAAGATTTGATCCCATTGTAGAAAACGAAAAATGAACTTTTTTGTATGCGAGTATCACAAACATTCATGAAATAACAATAACAAACAACCTTATATATCATTTGCCAAGTACAAGTTCATCATCAAAACAGAACGAAAAATATCTTCATCTTCAAGATGCAGAACACAAGTGTCTTCATGTGTTCAACCAAGGTTACCAAAAGAACTAGTGAGAAATGAAAATTGCATGAATTTTGGTCCTATGGAAAATGAGAGAGTGGCGAATAAATTGGAGTTATTAAAAACCATCACATGACTTAAGTTATATTAATAATGTTCCCACTTGTTTTTTAGATGCATGTGTTGAATATTGTTTGGTATTCACAGCTGAACATTCTGGTATTTATGTTTCAGGTCAAGGAATGAGGGTGTCCGTCGTGATCTTATTGCACAGCATCTTGAAATTTCTTTGGATCAGCTCATGTATCTCTCTCTTTCTCTCTCTCTCAAAGTATCCAAATCTTGTTGATTCTTATTGAATTCCTCTGCAGGCTGGCTATTAAAAACCTTATCGATGAAGGTTCCGTTTATGAAACCATAGCTGATCACTATAAGTCAATCATCAATGGTTGATATATTGTTGGACAATGGCAGCAATTTTGCCAGAGTACGCTTAACTCTGCGTACGCATTCCAGTGATGCAACACTCAAGCAAAACACCAGTTCTGCTACATTTTGATCAAGTTGTCTTTCTTTCTCACGATAAATATATACAAGAGTATGAACCGGCAATAGGTAACAAAATGGAATGTATTTGTTGTGCGAGGTTTTTTTTTTTTTTTTTTTGTGGGTTTTTTTTTTTTTTTTTTTTGACGAAGATTAACCAGTTTCAATGGTTATCGTGATGTACTGGCCCGTAGGTGTAGTGAGCGAGGAGCTAATGGGCTTCATTGCACAAGTTTACTCTTAGAACGTTTTTGCTAAAATATTAATATGGGTCGACTATTGGGCCCTTCTTGACACGACTACGAATGTGTTTAGCTTTTAGCTAAGCTTTAAAACCTGCAAACTGGTATCAAAAAGGTATAGATACTTACGGTCATATTCAGTGAAGCGTAACTGTGTTTGAACCCATTTCATAAATATACGTCTGTTTTTGTATAAACAATAGTAATAGTATTATACATACTATTGTTGAATTTTTTTAAAGTTAACAATAGATATATAATGTGATGTTTTTAAAATACCGAAGAGTTACTATAGGATTGGAAAATGTGAACCGAGGAGTAAAGTAACATGTACAATACTAGAATATATATATTAAGGCGAGAATCTACTTAAAGTTAGGAGTGAGTTGTGAATATAGAAGCATGTAAATTATGAAGTGGAAGTAGCAGATTACGGTGGGCACCAGCATCACGTGTGGTTCACTCCAGCACAACTTCCACCGCCCTCTTCGTCTTGTGCCTGAAATGGCACGTGGAAACAGAGCTCTGGTTCTCAAGTCACGTGCTGTGGTGGTGCTGGATCATTTTTCAGTATAGGGCAGCCCTCTCAAGACGCCACGTGCAATCTCATTTTCTCCCTTTGACCCTCATGTCATGTGGAAGCACCGTTTTCGCTCTGCCTCCTTAATTATTGCTTTTAGTTTTTTAGTATGGATTATATTCTCTAAATTCAGACACTCGTGCCGAATCCGACTTTATGTGTTCAATTGATAATAAGATAGCGTTATTTATGTTAATGCATATTCTAGAATACAATTTGAAAAACGCCAAAAGAAAATATTTGTTTGCTTAAAATTGGGGGTGAGGGGCTAACAACCCTCTTGATACACCTTGATATCTCTATTATGTAAGAGAATCGTAATCCACCGCACGTATTGTGAATCCTTAGTTGGACCCACCTTTGTGTCTCAGATCACGCAGGATCAGACCTTTCTCCAAACCGAGAATGTAAGAAGAATAATTTAAAGAATAATTTAAACAACACAAGTAAACGAAGCAAAAGAGAATTGGGAAACTAGAATAGAAAGGAGAGGAAGAGATGACGATGATGATAATGAAGCAATAATAGTAATAAAATAGAAATTAAGATATAGCAGCGAACGTGAGAAATGATTCGTTTCTCTGACCCCAAACTACACTCTGCAATGGCTTTCTAAAACAAAGTTTGACTGTTTCGGCAAAGTATTGGGCCTGGAATTAAAGAAATTGGCTTTTAGTAGCCAGCTGTCCACATTGGTTACTTTATGATAAAAATTGTGTATGTTAGTGGGTGTTTTTTAAGTCCCCAATTATTAGTTTAATTAGTCCCTTTTCTTTTTACTGCAGATTTGAAGGGAATAATCAACCCTCAGTGCCAACACTCTCCCACTCCCGCCGAACTCTCTGCCAATCTCAAACACCCTTTACTCTTTCTTTATTCCCCACAAATAACTTCACTGTTATATAACCTTTTCTCTTTATTTTTTCGGCCTTTCTGCATTCTCATTGCTTAGTGTAAAAGCATTTTTAACTCTTATACGTGTTTTGAGGACTACCCTGTCTGCTGCTCCCCACATTTTTAGTACATTCAATTGTTTTTCACTACCTAATCTCTATTCCCATGTTTCTCACTATCACATTTGTCCTTTTCTCACATGTGCAATGTGAACGTGTGCTTTGCTTGGCTTGCAATCTGGATTGGTGAATGACGATTGGTGCTGTAGCTGAGTCACTATAAGACACTTTTCTTTTTGTTGCGATTGAGACAAGTGTCCGCATGGTCCGGGGTCAAAGTGTCCTTTCGGGAGCCAGCCACCATATTTGTTGCACAATCCTGCTTCACTTATTCTATAATTGCGATCAATCAATATCTTTTATACACTTCTGTTATTATTCTAATCCTTCCCTTTGAAAGGGGTTTGCCAAATATCAACACTACTATCTTAATCTCAATTTTCTTCACTCACCCTTGCCCTTCCTCAAGTAACATTTATGTCATGTCATTATCAAATGCATCCCAACTTAGTCCTATATAACAACTCAAAGCTGATTGATTAAGTAAACAATCATGTCTCTTCTGTCTCTAGTTTCCACTTATAATAATCTCTTTGTTCTATTATAATAATATTTTTGTTTTTAATCTCAAATTTCACCAACAAAACTGTGAAATTTCTTCCCTCAACAGTGTCTCTGATATTCAAACTTCTGCAATGTTGATCAAGTTTGCCAGATTCAATCATAGTAGCAATATTATTCAATGCTAAATTAACAATAGATTTATCAAACACAAATTTCCAGAATTTTGAACAGGATTTAATCAACTTCATCATGGGTAAAGTAATTTATTACGAAAAATTGACTCGTTAATAATATAAAAAAGTTCTAACCGATACGATTTATACTAAAATAAATTGCTAACAACATTGGGGTAAAACTTGAATACTCAATCCTATGTAAAAGGATACACGTTATTTGTACTGAAGGAAAAAATGTCTACACTCTTTTATTCTTTCTTTAATCCAAATAATAAAGATTTTTGTTTTGTTTTTCCTTCAATTTCTGGGTACATTCAGACCAAAGGAGCCACGGATCGGTGCTAAAATATTTCAAGTTACTATGTTCCATAAAACTTAGACAATCATGCCCTTTTGAGTAAATTGTTGTAAATAAGTTAGATTACATTATATTTTCGTTATGATATGTATGGTGCTACCTACTCTTACAATTGAATTACTTATAAAAGTCTAATTATGCCAATTTTTATGCTTTAAATGTGGAATCGTGCACCTAATTCTAATAATGGGTTGGAAGTAGTGAAGTGGTTACAGAAAAGTGATGGCTATCCCAAAATGTGGAAGCGATTATGAGACATTGGCGAAAATGGAAATTGGATATGTCTGATGGAAAAGGAGAAATGCGTGGTTTGGTTCTTCACCCGGTGCTGAGCTGTTTAAGCATATGATAAGGGAATGCCACTCCATGCAGACAATTGTTTTTTTTGTGTCTAATTCAATGATCTTTTATAAATATTTACAACAAAAGAAAAGTGAGAAAGAAAGAAATTAAAATTAGTTTAGTTTATGTCTAAAATAAAATCCAATTCTATTCAATAATAGAAAAAACATATTCAACTTTATATTTCTTTCCCGGTGATAGTTTATTTTTACTTTTCTATTTATATATTTATTATTTGTGCTTAGGAAAATTGTAAGCACAATTTTTATTATTGTGAAATTTTTTGGGGTCAATATTCAAGAATTTACCATTCTATAATACTACTTATTTTTAAAACTCTTCCATTCTAATAATATTTTTATTTTAATAAAAAATTATGCTTAATGAAGTAGACGTTTGTTTTAATAAGTTAAAAATTGCTTTTATTGACTACAATATAATTTTTAAACCTACCAACCTTCACCATATACAATTTTTTTATTAAAATCATTCTATAATTACATGAATATTATATTAAAATAATATAATATACTTACATCTTATTTTGTGTGATAACTAAGATTTAATATTAAGTTATAAATTTATTATTGTAAGTCTATCCTTTAATATTCAATTGACTGATGTTATGTGACGAGGAAACGAATTATAATAATATGAAAATTCATAAATAAAAAATACTCTTCATTACTCTAAAGGAATATCCACAGTCATCACCAATCCAAACATATATCATAATCAATAAAGACCAATTGATGCATAATTTTATTTTTCATTAACTTCACTATTATTTCTTTAGATATGTAATATATCCTTTATGCTACAAATAAGTAAAACTCTAACTATGTCCTACTAGATAATTTTTTTGGGAGAACTCTAATTTTGATGTCATGTTATCTAAGACTCTTTTTGTTGTGTTAAATATAGTGTTTATTAAAGATAACTTGAAGAAAAAAATTGTAATGATTACGTTGGTATTCTTTGTGTTGGAAAGAGGAGGGAATTATTGGTCACCTATTTCTTAAGTGAAAGATATCTAAATTTTGACTCTTTGTAATAAGTAAATACACCTACATTATCACTCTAAGCATAATTTAAATTATTTTTGTTTATTAGGTGTAAATAATAGAAAGAACCAAATATGAAGATGTTCGTGGGTAGTTATTATGCAGTGTGTAAAGAATTATAAAAATCATGTAGTATTCAAAAACTTAAAGATAGATAGAGATGAAATCTTAGTTTAACTCTCAAGTTAAACCATAAGTACGATGATTAACAAAAATTCAAAAACTTTTTTTATTATCTAATTGGTATTTATGTACCAAAATATGTATATGATATATTTAATCAAATATTTAATCAAAGAAGGGACTTATAAAACTTTATTAGATATATTTTCTAATGTTAATTGTAGACATTTTAAATTTGTTGGTTTGGCCAATTCTAAGACGGAATTAGGGTGACTAATATTTTGTGTATAGGTTCATGGACATAGGTTAAATTTCAGAGAGTGTGTTAGGAATAAAAAAATTAGCGTCCATTGATATTGAAAATGAGATAAGTTAAGTATGTTAGACACACTTAGGAAGCTGAAAAACTAACAAGTAGGTACTAAATAAAGTGACTAAGTAGAGAAGATCTAGTAGTGCACAAATAGAATTATAATAAAAAAGAATAACTCTGATTTTGTTTGTTAGAGGTCTTGACATTGAAGGTCAAGTTAGAAAATAAGATAGATGAGCATAAATCTAGATCAAGTATAACATCTAAAAATGTAATAACATAATATCATTGAAATTATGATAAAATGACATTATAAAAGCACACAACTTAAATATAACAATAATAAAATACCTTGAAGTAACCTTATAACTTAGATATTTTATTTATAATTTAAACAAGATTCCAAATTAATGTTATATAAAATGATAGTTATACTTTGATTTTGAAATGTTGTTAATAATAATAATAATAATATATATATATATATATATATATATATTTTGTAATTCACATATATTGGATGAAATGAAAGGTCACGTGAGAAAGAGGTATATTATGTATTTTGTAAAACTTTCATCCTTTCTTCTTGAATATTTATAAATATATATATGAAATTTTTGAATGTAGATAGAAATTCCACAAATATATAATCTTCCTATCAATATATTAATTTATCAAAATAAAGAGGTTTATTAGAAATCTTATATTAACTAAAAATAAGATCAAATTAATATATATATATATATATATATATATATATATATATATATATTTTGAAATTTCATCTTATAAATGAACTTTAGAATATTAAGTTATACATAAATTCAATTATTTTTTAAATCAGACAAAATTAAATTAATGTAAAGTAAGAAAAAAATGTTTTCACCATTACACTAAAACACACCTTTACACAAGATGTAATAAACATAAGTACTTGAGTATGTAAAACAAGATATGAACATATCATTTTTGAGACTACACCTACTAAGTGATATTAACAAAATTATTTTGATATACAATATATTTCCTACAATATTAGTTAATATTTTTGTCCATCTTATTACATATCGAAAATTATTATCAATACCATTTCTGGTATGTATCCGCTGGATACATTTCACGTTTTCCTTTGTGTTATATTCATTTGTTTGTAGTCTTTCTTATTATTCCTTTGCTTGTTTCTTAGTGTTAAAGAATTATTGTCCACAGATTTGAGAAATATTTTAGTTGGAGAAGGAGAAGTCTCTCACGTAAAATTTGATCAGACAATAATGTCATTAACTATGAACATTCACGTCATGCATCTAATAATAGAAAGCATCCTTCAATTTATCCAATAATGGTATCCTTCAACACGTGGAATTTTTTTTTGATGCCATTTATCACTCATCATTCGTTTTTGTCCTTCTAATAATTCACATATTACATTGATTCAAACTTAACGTGATAAGCGAATTAGGCTATTAAAACATTTGAAAAATAACCCTTGCCATATGTCTAACACATACGCACCAATATAAACACAAGACGTGTATACAACTAATTAAGTGGGTTAGAATGGTTGGAATTTTGATATAATCATTTGAAATTATTCTTAAAATCAGACATATCTAAAACAAGTGTTATCATTTAAATTATCGTGTACTTTCATGTGAAATCAGAACAAAAAGACAAATGCACAACCAACTGTCACTTATAATTTCCTCTTACATGTTTATAATATATATATATATATATATATATATATATATATATATATATATATATATATATATATATATACATATATATAAAACCTAGTGACTACATGTTACTTATTACCATGTGCATTTAAATTTTAAATAGGAGATATTTTAATTTCATAAGTTTGTCTTACTTAAATAATCATGTAATTTTTTTCTTTCACTAACCAAGTACATGATAATGTAATTTTTTCTAGAAAACTTAGACCTTCTTTGTGGTGTTTTTAGTTTTTGTTTTAAGTCTAATCGAGATTAGACATGAACAAATGAGCTAAAAAAGGTATAGGTTGAATTTCAGTAGAAAATTTAAAAATTCAAACCTGATATTTCATTTAAGCATTTTCCAAGTAGATCTGTCTTCAACACTGATGCATTTAAAATAGTTTTAAAATTTGTTTAAGAAATATTTTAACTTGGTGTTATCTAGACGGATTTTATTTTCATTTCTGTTGGAAAAAAATATAGAAACTCACAATTATCCCAAATAACACCTTATTTTTCTTATATCGTATTAGTTTCTTAAACATTATTCAATATTAATTTGAAACTATCAATAAAATTATCAATGTAACACATTAGAATATAGTTTAAATATATATATATATATATATATATATATATATATATATATATATATATATATATATATATATATTATAGTTATATTTTTTGTCACACCGTATTATAATTTTTTTATAAATAAAATATATTATTTTTTCATTTTATGTAATTTTATATGAAAACAAGAAAATTATATATTAGTTATTGGTATTGAGGTTATGTTATAGTAAAAAAATATTTAAAATAATAGAAATAATTTATTATTTTTATGTTTATTAACAAAAAATTGTTGGTAAAATCTTTCGAAAATATAATTCCTTTCGAAATTTGCAGTTTGAATTTAAATAAGCTTATATCACAAATAAAATTTATAAAACTTGAAATAATTTATTAAATTTATAAAGTTTGAAAAGTTTTCTTATATTTTTTGGAAACATTAAACGTTACTCGAGGTAATGATTTTTCATACATCTTAATAACTACTAGGTTCTATTTTTATATATTTTTAGGTATCATTTTTCTACATATTTAAAATTACATTGGTCTTTTATACGTTATCTGATAAAAAATTGTCTCGTGATTTAATTAAAGATTTATTAAAATGACAGATTTTTGCTCCACATGTGCTATAATATATAAAATTTTCCAGATCTTAGATACTCATATGATATGGGACTAGAACTACATTCAACATCTTTCTTACTTACTATGGAAATCAATTATTCTAACTTATAATTCATGCATAAAAACTAATCATTATTATATTATATGAAAACATATTATTGCCAATTTTTCCATATAACAATGCATTTTAAATGAACCGTGGTTGAAATGCTCAATATCTCTCACCTGCAAGAATGTTTCTACACTCTTTCTTGATGTATAGTTTCAAACCTCTTTTTATTATAAAAAAGTTAGTTTTCTTTACCTTTAGATCCTTGTGGATATTTAAGTTTTGAAAAACATATTGAAATACCTTACCATTAATATTTTTGGATCACTTCAAACTTGAAACCCTAAAAAATAATTTTTCATAATCAATCTCTAACTCTACATTTTAATAGAAGAAACATTCAAAATTTCCTTGACTCCATGTAATTAGTTTGTGAGAAGGAACCAAAAACTGAAATATAAGGAAAATTGTTAAACTTCTTTCAATACGAAAGAGAAAGCAAAGGAAGAAGGAAATATGATAAAGAAGGAATGAAGTTTTTTTTTTTTGTTTGGTGCAAGGGTATTCTTAATCTCATCTCGAAAATACGCACATCACACTCCTCTTTTTCTTTTTTTTTTTTTTTTTTTTTCAGCACAAAGTTTTCAAGTCAGATATGATTTTTATTTCTAGCACTCCATTGCTATTATTTTCATCCCTTTTAATTAGTTTTGATAAGAGAGTATTTTATCCATTTTTCAATCCTCCTTGCTGAAAAAAAAAATTATTTTCAATCCAAAATAAGTCCAACCATTAAAGATTCCGTTTTTGTTCTATTTACATACTATCTATGCAAAGCATGTATTCACTACATTTACCAAGCCATTAAATAATAAAAATCAAGCATAAATAATTATAATTATCACTTTTTAATTCGTTCATGCACTTATTTTAATATACAAACTATTACTCTTATTGTAGTTATATATCTCCTTTATGTTATATGAACATTTTAGATAAAGTATAACTTTATTTTTGAGTTGCCAATTCCTTACGAGTGTTTTAATAAGTGATATTTGAGTTTTGAATTGAGTTCTATATACATAAAACTAATAAAATAAAATTAATAAGATAATAAAGAATATTCAAAATATTAATAAATATCATTGTTCTATTAGATACAATGAACAAACTTTTAAGAGATTGTGATATAGTATTGGAGATAAGTATATAAAAAAATGTTGATTGATAAGTGATTTATCGAGACTCAAAACTTATTTACATATTTAATTCGTAAGTAATTTTGAATTATTTATGAATTATATTTATTAGTTATAAATTTTTATTATAGATAAATTTTCTTAGTTACCATAATATTTAAAATTTTCTTCAAAATATTCATTATAACAATAAAAAGACATTCAAATATATTAATTTGTTTTTTCATACGATAGAAATTAGAAAAACTAATTTTGAGTTTAGAAGATGAAAGACAAAATTAATTAATTTAAAAGATGAAAAGTATATCATTTTTCAATTGTGGTATGGAATTACATATTAACGCCTCCAAGTAATCTAGACTGCTTTCATTAAATTTCGTATCCATGCTCCAAGTAAGGTAGATCCCTTTTGATTAGGAAAGTCAGAATGAATTTTTATTTTACCATAATATATATTGAATAATTAAAATCAATAAATAATATTTTGAAAAAAATCATTTAATAGTCTTAGGCATGCTTCAAGAAGCCATTAAGTTTCATAAACATGTTTTCATATTTATTTTGACATATGTCGCTTATTTAATGACAACAAAGGGTGAATTTATTGTCAAAGGTCAACTCTATAGTAATGACTCTGTCACTACCAGTAATGTTTTTCTTTTGCAATCTCTACCAACTACTCCCTTTATTATTTTTAGCTGTCTACGCTTCTGGAAAGAAATAAAAAGAAAAAGATGTTCCTCTTTATCTGATGTTCTACAGTTTTGATAATATATTTTTTATTTTTTGTTACTGTATTTTATGTGTTTAATAAATTTTAAATATATATTTATTATAGTAGATTGAGAGAAAGAAGTAAAATAAAAGCTGGACAATTATTTTATTAAAATCAAGAAAAAATATTATATTTTGTAATTCTTGCAAAGAAATCTCAAGGGTATCATTTTATTGGTGTGAAAAGAAAGTAAACAAAATATTAATAATACACTTTCAAATATACTTCTCAAAAATATTTTTTTTTTATCATTAGTTACAATTTCTAAAGAAAGCGTGTTGAAAGTTATATTAATAACACTCCTAGAAAAAAAAAAAAAAAAAAAAAAAAAAAAGAAGTAAAAGCTACCAACCTTCATCTTCTCCCTGGTGGATAACACATGCATGATGCGTAAAAAAAAAAAAAAGTTTAATATATCAGAAATGAATAATTTTAAGTATACAGCATCGACCTTCTACGCTTAATCTCTCTACAACCACAATATTTCAAATTCACAACCATTGATTGATTAATATAACAATAAATAATAAAGAGAAAATAAGATCAATGTCCATTTTTCTGTTACAGAACAAATTATGCTGCAGAGACAATGATCAGTGTTGTATATGATTATTAGTATTTTAGTATACATGATAAATATTTATTTTATATAATTAAAATTATAATGAATAACTTTTTATAAAATATAAATTATGTTACGATGTATTCTAATATAAGATTGGAGAGGACCTAAACAAAATTCCTACATTATACTAAACCAGACTCTTTAAAATTTGGATTTGAAAAAATTGGATCTATTTGTTGTGATTGTTAAGCTCACAAGTGTGCATAAAAAAATAGATCATATTTGACATTATATTTTTAACTATTTCTAATATATATATATAATTTTACATGCATTGTTATTTACGTTTTTTTTAATTAGAATAATTTAAGTCAATAACATGATACAGAATCGGATTAAGTCAGCAGATCTACAATTTGTTAGAAATTTAGATTGTTGGATATTAGTCCACGTTCAGAATCTTGTCTAGAACGAGTGACTAGATTTGTCAACTTACAGTTTTTTTTTAAATATAAATAAGTTTTATATAAGTATTAAAATATTTAAAACAATGTATATACTTATAAAATATATTAAAATATAAAATATTATTTGAAATAATTATTTAGTTTATACAAAACTAGAAGATATATGTCAATAATAAAAATATTATTTAATATTATATAATTTTTAATCACGTAAATTTATATTTTAATTTGAATTTGAGAACCAAGTTAAAATTAATAACGATTTGTTCTTCCCAAATTAAAATTATTATTGTATATAGAGAGTAAAAAAAAAATGGAAAATACTGACAAAGCTTCATATATCTTTTGACAAATGTTAAAATTTATTTAGTCTAAACATTAAAATAATGAATAGGTGTCCACGGAGTTGCATGCACACAGTGTATGACTATTCTAGATGCACCCTAAAACTACTCTTATTTTGTACGGTCCCATCTCACATTCACATTTCAGGAGCTAATTTTGTTTTGAAAATTATTAAAATACAGTGGAGAGAAACCCAAATATCCCATTGTTACAGTGGTAAACTATTTTGTATCTATTAAAATATTAAGTGTTACATTTTTTTTCTGTTATGTTAAAATATCGACATTTTAGCTTATTTAACTTAGTAGGATTAAAGTAAATCAAGTATGTCTTTTTAAATATACGATTGTTACACCATTTTTTTACATGCTAAAATATATTTAGAACAATTAGTTTTATATAACATTTTTAAGCAAAAAAATCAATTATATATAGTCTTAATTTACTGATTTGATTTTTACTCACTCAATAAATTATTATTTTAAATATATTTAATTGAAAAAATGATTAAAATAATAATTATGAATATAAATTATCAAATATATTATTGCATGCAAAGAAATATTTATGTATATTATATTAGTTTGCATCCAAATTTTTATCTGGTAAGTATATTTAATGCATAAAAGTAATTAGATCTGTAAGAATCACATTTTATTGATTTTATTTAAAAAATTTATACATTGAAATATATATTACCATTCCATTTAAATCCAATAATAACCATATTTAACAACTAAAGTTTTTTTTAAATGTTTTTCATTTAAAAATAGTTTTAATTTCATTTTTTCCATAAAATATTGAGTTTAACCTTTCTTTTTAAGAGAAAAACTCAGAAGATATCAATTCTCCTAAACTTTATTTACAAGCCATATTTAATGTAGTTTAAAATTTTATTAGACTTATAGGGTTGTGTCTTAAAAGTTTTCATCCTCAAATGTTTGTAATTTCCAGCTTCGTGCTTTAAATTATCTTCAGCAAACTTCTAAAAAGGAAAACTGTGAAATCGATATAAAGATTGGTAAAAAATGAAAGTAGTAGGGTTTGAGAGGAGTATGGGCGGGAAGAGGAGACATTGAAGGAGTGAAAAGAAAAGGGTTGTGTTGTGTTGATGCGCTTTATAAATTTACATAAAGAAACAAATAAACAAAGAAACACGATAGGATTGGATAATAGTGGAAAAATATCATACATGATTCAGAGAGTTTTATCTTCCCAGAAGCTACCATGTTTGATCATTAATTTGGCTTAATTTCACAAAGATCCCTATTTTGTGTTAGTGCTTAAGATTTTTGTAAGAGAAATTGCAGTGGTGCATAGAGAAATAAATGAATAGAGAGAAAGCAACTTTGTTTTAGCAATGGAAATGGTTCAAGAGTCACCCAGTTATGGGTGATGGGTCACCGTGTCCCCTCTTCTTCCGTCTTGCTTCCCTACAATCATACACTAAACATTACTAACACCAAATGCTCCATCATCATATCATATCTTAGACACATGTATATATAATTTCTTTAGGTTCATGTATTTTATATGAAATCAATCTTGATATTAGCTCATTGTTTACTATGATCTGGCTCTAAATCCCAAGTTAATTCACCCATAAATATCTCTCTTATACCCATACTTTTATTGCGTAGTAGCAGCATTTGCCTCACATAAAAATTTCCATCTCTATCCCAAACAATGCTTTTTCAATCTTGGGACCGCCCATTCTTCCTGTAAAAAGCATCCACTCTGCCTTCCTATTCTATATTTTAATCTTTTTCTCTCCCTCCTCCTTAATTTCCTCTCAATACTGTGGATCAAATTAGATTTAACAAGTTGCTTGGGACTCATAATATAATGCACCAATCGCACAAACTCATATATAGCGGTGGAGATAAAATAAAAAAATATTGCTGTTTTTTCTTCAAAAATATCATACCTACATAATATACTACTACTGTAATAAGATGGTACCATATGAATATCGACACAATTTTGAACAGGGATAGATATTTGTCGGTTGCGGGAGTGAAGATTATTTTATGGATATGTTAGGAAAAGATATATGCACACATGCACGGAGGGCATGGGCATTTTATGCATTCATGGATCATATTTATACATATTTGTTATTATTATAATAGAGTAAATTATAGAGTAATAGTAATAAAAAAAAGTTAATATTTATAAAATGATATAGCATAGAAATGTCACTGTTGTGTGGCATATCTATCTACAGCCATCCTAAGAGAAAGAACCTCGTTTTTGGTGAACCCTAAGAAGCAGCTGAGCTGAGTTGAGTCTCTCTCTTAGACCACCTCTATATCTGTGTCATAATCCCACCCCTTTCTTCTTCAACCTTTCTCCTTCTCTCTCTCAAATAGATTCTATAAGATCGCAGTTTCCAAAGAACCCAACTGAAGTTCAAACCCCATAATCTCTCTTTCACGCTCATCGAAGACTACACAACGCAACAACACTCCAACCAAGCCAAAGCATGGACTCTTCTTCATCACCGCCAAACAACAACAACTCTCTCGCTTTCTCTCTTTCCAATCACTTCCCAAACCCTTCTTCCTCTCACTCTACCTCTCCTCTCTCCCTTTTCCACTCCTTCACCTCTTATCCATCTCTCACCCTCACAGGTTCCCTTCTCTCTCTCTCCCTCTCCTTGCTCCTTAATATATTTTTTTCTTATTTTCTCTCACTACAAATAAAGTATTTTATTGTTAATATTATTATTCTATATCTTACAGGCAGCAACACGGTTGATGCACCACCGGAGGCAGCCGCCGGCGGAGGGGCCACCAACCTCTCCATATTCACCGCTGCCCCCAAGTTCGAGGACTTTCTAGGCGGTTCCGCCGCAGCAGACACCACCGCCACGGGTGCACCGCCACGACTTCAGCAGTTCTCCACCGACAACAACCTGTACGATTCGGAGCTGAAGACGACAATAGCCGCGTGCTTCCCTCGCGGCTTCGCCGCCGAACCAACCGCCGAACCTCAAAAGCCCTCTCCGAAGAAAACCGTCGACACCTTCGGCCAACGAACTTCCATCTACCGTGGCGTCACCCGGTATCTTTTTCATCACCACCACCTTCATTTTGCCGTCATTATTTCATTTTTAAATAATTATTTTTGTTTATTTATTCGTTTTGGTTTGTTCCTTATTTTCAGACACAGATGGACCGGAAGATATGAAGCTCACCTATGGGACAATAGTTGTAGAAGGGAAGGACAGAGTAGGAAAGGAAGACAAGGTAAAAATATTACATGCTAGTTTTAGGTATTATTTATTGTTGTTAGAGAGGGGTTGTGTCTAACGTGCACCGGGGCGCGAACCGGGTCCACGAGATCTGAGACTGAGTGTGAAACGGTCCACTGAATGTGACCGGAATAAATGGGAGTAAAAGAATGTGGCTCGCCATTTATAATCCCAATGAAAACCCTTCTCAATGGTTCAGATTGATCTGCCAGCCTCGCAGGAGCATTAGAGTGCTGAGTTTGTGTGTTTAGTAACAGTGTGACGAGTGTCATGTCTATCTAGGTTTTGCGAAGTGTAACAGTGAGTGGCACAGTGCGTGTTTTTTCTTTTTTTTCATTAATGATAATAAATAATAATATTATTTTGTGTTTGATGACTGATGTGAGTGAATGGGAGGTGCTGGTGTTAAAGATTCTGACCGTGCTTTGTTTTGTTTCTTTGCGGGGCTTTTGTACCTGGGGAATGATTGCTGACTCGTGGGATCTTTTGCTCATTATGCGGTTTCAGTTTATTTGGGTGAGTATGATTATTACTTTGCAGCATTACATGGCTTGGTTTAGACATTGACCTCATCATTTTGTTTTACCGTCACAAAGCATATATTCTCTTCCATCTCCTGTTCATTTATGATCATGAGTTTGATTGCTCATTTCTTAGATTCAGATTCTTCTCCAGAATACTAATCAGTTTAGTCAAAAAATGACTTTTTTGTTTCTTCCTCCCTTCTGGGTTTTAGGTGGTTATGACAAAGAAGACAAGGCAGCTAGAGCTTACGATCTCGCTGCTCTCAAGTACTGGGGTCCAACCACCACCACCAACTTTCCGGTCAGTAGGAGGATATACCTTTCATTTCAGACATGGCTTCATTTTTGGTTTTATGGTAGCTGTATTACGTAGTATCTTGCATCTCTTAGCTCTAGTATTATCCAAACCTTCCGAGATGATGATCATCATTATTGTATATTTTATTCTGCGTTTCACAGATTTCCAACTATGAGAAGGAGCTGGTGGAGATGAAGAACATGACCAGGCAAGAGTTTGTTGCTTCTCTCCGGAGGTAAAATTACTTGTTTTTGTTAAACTCTGAGCTATGAAAATAGTTTCATGGGCATGCTTAATTTATTTTGCTCCCTCCATGTTACAGGAAGAGCAGTGGTTTCTCTAGGGGGGCCTCTATATACAGAGGAGTGACGAGGTATTTGTCTATCTTGTACTTTTAGGTTTTATCGTTTTGTGGCCTCATTTTCATTCCTTTTGACCGCTAGCGGATACCTATTGATTCTATGTGAATAAAAAATTTGATTCAGACACCACCAGCATGGCCGATGGCAGGCGAGAATAGGCAGAGTTGCCGGAAACAAAGACCTCTACCTTGGCACTTTCAGTGAGTCATCAACATCTTCCTTGTATTCACATCAATTATTGTATTGTTTCTTGCTTTCCATTCCTCTACCCATGTTTTTTATTGAAAAGGAAAGAACTTCCTCATTTTTTGTACACATGTACACAGTAATTTTTTTATTAGTTAATGATTTGATAGTAACTAGAAATTAACCTTTTGAAATTAGGCACTCAAGAGGAAGCTGCTGAGGCCTATGACATTGCAGCTATCAAATTCAGGGGGTTAAATGCGGTGACAAACTTCGACATGAGTCGCTACGACGTGAAGAGCATTGCAAATAGCACACTTCCCATCGGGGGCTTATCCAGCAAGAACAAAAACTCGGGAGATTCTGCATCTGAGAGCAAAAGCCACGAGGCAAGCCGATCCGATGAACGAGATCCATCGTCAGCTTCATCCGTGACCTTTGGATCACAGCAGCAGGCTTCGAGCTCTACCTTAAGCTTTGCCATCCCTATCAAGCAAGACCCTTCAGATTACTGGTCCATCTTGGGGTACCATAATCCTACTGCCCTGGACAATAGTGGGGTCAGGAACACTACTAGTGTTACTACAACTTCTTTTGCATCTTCCGACAACGGCACTGCTGGTGCCACACCCTTCCAAATGGACCTCTCAAGTGCCCCCTCAAGTACCGGCAGTGACAACAATGCCGCGTTTTTCAGTGGAGGAGGCATCTTTGTTCAGCAACAAAGTGGTCATGGTAATGGTAATGGTCATGGAAATGGAAGCAGTGGTTCTTTAAGCTGTTCAATCCCATTCGCCACGCCCATCTTTTCTCTAAATAGCAATACTAGTTATGAGAGCAGTGCTGGTTACGGCAACTGGATTGGACCTACCCTGCACACATTCCAATCCCATGCAAAACCAAGTCTCTTTCAAACGCCAATATTCGGCATGGAATGAGCTCATGCACGAGGTAGGATGAGAATCTGTGCATATAATGATGAAAGGGGGAAGGAAAGTAGTGGTGATGGTGTTTTAGCATGCAACGCAACGCAAGGACTTTAGCTGATGCACCATTTGAATGAGTTGGACTGACAGTCATAATTCATGAGAACCGTAGCTATACCTAGCTGACACTGTACTAACTCAAAGATCCTTTGTTGTGTTTTCTATCATTTTTCTCTTTCTTTTTTTCTTTTTTTCTTTTACGCCTTTAGCTTTTTGTCCCTGTTAATATACTGACATGATTTCATGAGTATAATGGGAAGGAAATCCTTTTGTAATCCCTTTCATCTTCTTTGTTTGTTAGTATCAACTTGCCTTCCACGCGAAAGGCATTCAATGCCTACATATATTGCGGTACCTTTAGCATAATGCCTTTTTAACTATTTTTGGTAAATTCGCATCAAATCTATGGAATACTTTAATTTTCTGGTTTCTAAATAATTAAAAAAGTAACAAATTAACGAAGTTTTGGAACAAAACGACTAAGGGACACATGTTTATCCGCTTTAGTGTTTTTTGTCCATCGGGTGCGACCAGTGTGCTACGGAAAAAGCTGAGATTATATTCGTTGAGTTAGCCTCGGGAGAATATGAAGACTGGCGTTTATGGTGAGTGCGTGATTCTTTCTCATTCGCTTAGACTTGTTTCACATACATGCACCTCTCTCTCTCTACTTTATATAGTCAGTCATTTGCTTTTACTTTTTACTAGGAAGAAAAATTTAATGATTTTTTTTTCCTTTTTCTGGAGGAGTGCATATTCTTCAATACTTCATTTTGGTTAAAGGTGTATCTTTTTTACTTTAAAAATTGATTTTAAATAGTCATCAAAATCTAAGATATTATAAACTTCATCTCATGCGACTGATTCCTAATGATAATCAGATACATATTATTTGTTCTTTAGAAAATGAATTCCAGAATATGACGGTGCATAGTTGCGTATGTTTTTATTCAATTTAAACATCTGGGTTTCATTCTTACTAAACAAATATATAGTCAACTGAGCCTTGTCGATCAAGAAAATCGTCCAAGATGATGCACCTTGAATTTCGTTGTGTAGGCGGTGTGATAACAGTTAGCCAACAAAATTGACGCAACATGTTTTTAGAACATAGCCATCGTTTGAAACTGCAATAAGATACTTATATTTTATAACCCTCGTATATTTCTTCAAACATGAAATGAATTATATGTTAAAATGTTTTTGTTGTGTTTTATGTTCAAAGGGAACTGAGGTACGACTAAAGCTGAGTTGCTAAACCTGATTTTGTCATTAATTAAATACAACTATTTTAGTTGGTTTTGTTTTTCCCTCTCCTTTTGTTATAAAATCACAGACACGTTACTTTGTTATAGTTAACCTTTCTATTTTCACGATCCTAAAGGGCGAAGACCAGAAATAAGCAATGTATATGAAAACTCAAACTCCGTTGGAGAACGTAATAATTGGTCCTATATACTTGTGTACTGTTTACACTAGAAAGGTAAGTCCGGGGCCACTAATTATGAGGGAGCACAATTTTGACCAAAAGATGGATAATCGAAATTCAAAAGTGAAAAAATAAAGTATAACTAGCAAATATCATGATAAACATAGGACAGAAACAAAAACCATGATATTGTTAGTGTTGTTGTGAACTTTTTGCAATGGGTCCCTTCCTTTTAGACCAGTTACAACTGGACTTCAGTTTAGAGACAGAAGTTCAAAAATTGAAAGAAAAATGGAACGAGAAAAAGGAGGGAATAGAATAGAAGAAGAGGGATGAGCAAAGAGAAAAAGAGAAAAAAAAAATAATGTCTTTTCTTGTCCCTTGAAGGCTCTAAGGATGGATGATGAGTTTTCTCTGTACCTTTCGGCGCTTATTAGATCCTTCCCCACCATGCCCTCATCTTTGACCAATGCTTTGACTATTGCATCTTTTTGTTTGAAGCACTACGTTATATGGAAGTGTACTGAAAATGGGACCTAAACACCAATACAGTATGCTTGGGAGTAATGCCATGTCCAACATTAAATTCCAACTTCTTCACCTGAACATGTCTTCTATCTTTTGCCGTGAACTATAACCAAAACAGACAAGAATATTCCAAAATTTTGGCCCTCTTTCTCTCTCTCATGGTACCATGCATGAGCACGAGGCTATTCTCCTCTCCTCACTGGCCTGGTTAAACACAAGTACAAAACTAACCAAATAGTAAAACCATATTAATTTACCTTTAATCATGCATAAATTACTGAGAACGTGTGATCAGCTTCTATAATGTTTTGCTATCATCATGCATCTTTTTTAACTATCATAATCTCTCTCACTGTCTATGTCTCCTCTTTCAGATTTTTGTTTGTCTCAAAATATGTTTCATTTTAAAAATTAAGAAATTTTTCCAAGCAGTACTTTCACTTATTAGTGTTTCACCTAAATTTGTGAAAACGTAAATGAATTTACAATTATATTCTAGCTCTTGTAAAGAAGTAGTATTTTGTTAACAAGTATAGAAAACTATGTAGTTAATACATCTTTAAATCCCATTACCAACAAGATGGACTAGTTCCGACTGAAGTTTAAATTTCTATTAAGAAAAGCGTTTATATTTCTTGTCTGATAACGTCTCGAATAAAATTATATCGTAAAATAATATGAGAGGAAGGACTAGTGTTACATGCTACTTTTGACAAAAAAATATCCAGAAATTAATGTATATTTGGATGTTTTTTAAATCCAGAAAGCAACCTGCAAATACTTGAAAATAGAAAAAAAATAAAATGAAGTGAGAATTTTAAGAGTGAAAATTGACAACGAAAAAGGAAATAAAATTTGATGTAAACAAACGCTAAATATCTTGCGTAAAAAATTACATGGCTCTAAACAGAAAAGCAATATATATGATCCGCAAAGTAACGAAGACTTTCATAAAAAATGAGAGTTTAAAAGGCATACTTTTTTTCATCAAAGAAGGAGTTTTTGATGTGCAACGCTTGAGATTTACAAGAATATTCAGTAAGAGTGTTTCTGGTAAAATACAAGTCCTATTTATAAATCTCTAACCTGATATAAGCATACATGTGACACTCTCACATTAACCAAAAATTTATACATATAAAGTATACTTATTAACTCTCAGGGTAAGATTTACATAACTAAAAATTATAATAAAAGAAAACATATACATAACACACATACATTTATCTCAAAAGATAATAAAACAAAAATATTAATTTTTAATCTGCATAAACATTTCTTCATGTATATAGAATGTAATTACAACATAATTGTCATATAAATAATAAATAACATGTTAAACTATAAAAGGAATAAAATTATAGTATAAATATATTAATTTATGGACAATACAATTGTTCTAATAATTAATTCAACATTGATCGATATAACAAAAGAATATTTAATAAGTAATATTTATTAATGTTTCATAAATCACTTGTATTAGATATATCATATTAGAGAATAAGACATGATCCATAAACAATTAGTAGTAAGTTCTCTTATATATACAAAATCTATTTGTTTCAAATGCTCAATAAACTATTTTTCAACTTCTCTTCTCTTATATCAGTATTTGAGATTTTTAAAATCTATGTTATCTAAGTACTCAATACAATTAAAATATGTCTAAAGAAATGTAAGTTATTGTACTTTATATATGCACTAAAAAATTTCATATACCATTTCAAATTTGTAATTTCAAAATGAATATGTTTCATATATGTATTTAATTCATAAATATTATATTTAAATTACTATAATATAATTTCATTATAGCATAATCATTTAAATCATAATATTATCAAACATTATTGAATTGACATAAATTATAAAAGTTCAAACATGATAAATTAAACTAGAAGGATGAATATCAAGTACTTTTTTAGAAATTCACTTAGCGAAGTATAATTTATTGAGCAAAATTTAACCATAAGTATACCTCTTTTTCAAAATCAATTTGTTGAGCGCAAATTTAATATATTAAACAATTTATTTATTTTATTTTTGCAAAAGCTTAAGTTTCTATACAGAGATATTTCGTTGAGTGAAATTTATAAAAAAACAAAAACCCATTTTTTCACTTTCTAAAAACAGGTAGACAATATTGAGAACTGCTAAAAAGATTACGCATAAAAATTTACATTTTAAGAATCTCAACTAATACTTCAAATTTAGCACATCTAATAACAATTTGATAACAACTTTAAAATACTCAAATTCAAGTGCATAGTGCTCAGATTTTGTATTCGAGTAATTTTATCTATTATAATATAAGATTCACATTCATTGGTTTCATCTTTAGTTATACATATAAATTAGAGAGTCTCGATGTCAGGGACTTTATTGAAGATTTTATATCAACTAAAAATAAAACTTTTCAATCATTTATAAGTTGAGTTAGACTTAAATCTCATTTTTTAATAATTTTAACTTTAATCCCACATGTTCTAGTAAAAATCTCATATATAATAAAAAGAAAAATTTATTCTCATTAAAATTTAAATAAAATAAAATTCATCGTTACTTTATTATTGTTTCATTGATTTTTTCTAATAATAAAAATGATGAGAATTTGCTCTAACCAATTAGACAAAGTAAGAAAAGGTTTAAAAAATATTAAAAACACACGGTTAAAATTCTAATTTATATCCTTAACATAAAATTTTAACTTAATTTCTTTTTAGGGAAAACAACTTTACTAATTAGTTAAAGTGGAACCTCATAATACACGTTTATAAAAACTTTTTAAGATAGTTACATTTTAGCATGAAGATTATATTAAAAAGTAAGGGTAAGATAAGTAGACACAATTTCTGTGTATTTGTTTTAAATTTATTAAGCTGGGCATAATTCATTTTATTGTTCTTATTTTTTTAAAGAAAATCTAAGAAGGAAAAGTACATAGAGAGAGAGAGAGAGAGAGGTGTATTTAGTGCTCATAAAATTTGTGGTGTGTTTACTACACTCCATCTTTCATGTGCTGTTTCACTATATGCTGAGCAGAGTTGCATGCATTAATTAAGAAAAGTAATTAAAAGCTTAGTGAACTCTAAGTTCTATCCTATAGTTAATTGTCTCCAGCTAGCCTTATTAGTATGATCATTTTTCGTGGAAATTTTTGTCCATTAGTTCGTGCTATATATGCAATTATGTGTGATTGTAATTGTTTGCGTTCACCAATCTTACACGGTCCCTGATTAGTCATTATATTACATATATTCCTTCTAAAAAAAGTTACTTCCAACTTGCATTATTGGAACTTACCTACGTTTAGTGGCTAGGATCTATGTAAGTATGAAAGAAAGTCCCAGATATTTGTTGGCGTTGTTGGCCACAATAATTAAGCTCTTCCACATCTTCACCTAATCTAACCCTTGTTTGCTCAAATCCTTATTAGCTACAAATTTTTAAATCGTTCAAGTCCAAGGAAAAACCAGACCCACCATATAAATAAAGAAAAAAAAGAAAGTAATAATCACCATTAAACATGAGCATGGATAGATTGTGTGAATGGTCTTTCACATCCTCCAAAGGAGGCTCCATGTTTAAATTTATTTCCAAACACAAATCCTCGTATTAAGATAAAAATGCATTTAACTAAGTTAAGAGAAGGGTATATATTAATTAGTAGTTATAACACAACAAGTTTCTTCAATTTATGAATGTAGTTGTAGAGTGAGAAAAACGTGGGTGAGCATGGACTATTGGCACCAAATAAACTAAGTGATAAATAGTTGGTAATGGTACTTTATGTGAACATAGGTAGGTGATTAAATTATGTGTTGAAAGGAAGTTGACAGGCACATGCGATTTGAAAAGGCTACATTTTGAAATGGAACAAAATGAATAATGATAGTCAAATGTAAAACTGCAAAAAGCTCCTAACTTTTTCTTTTTGTCGTTAAATTTGAGCGTAGGGACCTCTTTTTTCTGTTTTCTTTCTGTAATGCTTTTTTTTTTCTTTCTTTTGAGTGAGTTAAGTCGCAATCTATGTTCCCCATATGTTTTGTCTCAAAACAAGTTATGTCGGCCATAGGATAATACAAACATCCACCTTAACTTTATTCATTAGTCCTAATAATTAATTAATTACATTTTTTTTCTTTTAGGTGTGAATGGTTGTGTGAGTACCTTTGGTTTGACCGAGCAACCAAACCAACCCACTATTTGGTTTGTTTGTTTGATTGTGTTTTCCTTTTACGTAAATTTATAATGATGAAGGATTTAGAGGAACAGTGGCTTTTGGGATGCGAACAAGAAATGGCGTAATTAAGAAATTTGTGCTTGTTATGTGTGGATCTAAGTTAGTTGGACGCTTGTTTTGAAAATAGTGTGTGGAAGGAATTATTATAATCATTTGTTAATATTGTGATTGTGATAATGATGCGTGGACGAAGCCTCACGTGCTTTTCTGATCGCTGTGTTCCGGCGAAGCGTGCGGTTTAACGTCAGAGTTAGATTTAATGCATCTTATTTATTCCTCTCTCTCTCTCTCTCTTACTTTATGTATTTCCCACTTCATCTCATATCTCTCTATGAATTCAATATTAAACCTAATTTTGAAAGAACAAAGACAAGTAAACTTAATTTATTTTTTATGTAGAAATTAACACATGTTAATGCATGCACCTGTTAGTTAGACTTCCTTAATAATTAAACTTAACTTATAATTAGTATTCTATTTCGAAAGTAATATATTGAAGGCACTATCGAGTTCTAATTGTGAAAAGCTATTCTAGTGATTATTTAAACTCTGGCTCTTTATTTTACAACAGAGTAAATTTCATCCATTGAATTCCACTTTTTTAAGATTTGTAGTCAAGAAACGATTGTGTAAAAGTATATATTATAATTGAATCAAATCAAAATAGAGTCTATATTTGTTTTGGATAGTCTCTAGATGTAGTATAGTCTCTAGATTGTGACTATTCTAGTATTACATAGTACAGCACCATTTATTTCAATGCTACAGTGAAAGTAATGTAGCAAACTAAGCATAAAAACAAAACAAAAAATATTAAGAGGAAATAAAATCTTCTTTAAAACAAAATATTCTTAAAATAATTGAGAAGAAATGCATCAAATCGTAGACTAGTACATACAAGTTTTATTACCTTAGGAACTAAGGTAGCTGCACTGTTATACTATGGTGAAGTGAAATGGCATAAATAAATGCAGATTTATGAGGAACAATATGAAATATATAGGGGTTAGCATCTATGAAACTTCAATGGCAAACGTTTTAAGAGGTGAAGCATTCTTCAGTTCAACTTTCTCAATTATATTTAACAGATCTTATATGGGCCAATTCTTGATAGTCTATTAAAGCCCAAATAAAAGTCTAATCCACCAAAACAAGTTAGTGAATAATAATAATAAAAATAAGATGTAAATATATAAGGAAAGATTGTGAATTTCCATAACAAAATCCATCAAATTATAAAATTGTTAAATGTTAATAAATGTTATACGAGTTGTGAGGGCATTGATTAAAAAATTAAAATTTAATTTTTTTATTGGAAAATATTATTAATATACTTCCACTACGATTTTCAAAATGTAAATTCTAATAAAATATTATTATTCACTTTTTAACTAATATTCTAATATGTTGTGTAACAACCGATTTACTTTGGTGCATTATTATGGGTAAGAGTGCACATCTAAGTCTCTCATCATACCTATTTATTTACTTAAAATAACACTTCTTTTTTTATAATTAACTTTTAACTTCTATTTCAGTGTTAAGAAATATACTTCTTAGGACTTCTCCCAAAAATAATAAATTTATTACATTAATAATTCTTAAGTGCACAAATCTTGAAAAGAAATGAAGGTATTATTATTTAGAGAAGAAGAATAAAGAATGAAAAGGATAAAAAAGATTCAAAGATGGTAATGAAGATTCTAACTCTTCATAATCGTATCATTTTTCTTTTAAGAAGACTGTAAAAGAAAGTACAACAGTAGAATTTGTTTATAATAACAGTCCTTCAACCCAATGAAAAGAAAATTAAAATAAGTAAAAAAGAGGCTAATTGCTTCTTGCGTTCCGTCAATTACTTCCTGCACCGTTGTTGACATTGGTGGTTACTTCCTCGTTTCATTTGATCCGTCTTATTGCAAACAAGCTGTGAAATTATATTTGAGTTTGATTTAGGGTTAATTTGGGTTAGATTTTGGAGGAAGTTTTATTATGATTAGGATATTATTTGGTATTGTTAGGCAGTTAAGGTACATTTTTTTGGTTTCTAGAAAGGAGATTCCAAAACACTTATGAAGTAGCCATTCCACAACACAAAATTGACTTCTAAAATCCCTTCTTTGGAATGCAACAATATCTTCCGAAAAGTACTTTATGAAATGAAACATTAAGCTTTTGGAATATATGCTTTGGAACACAATACACCCCTCCCAAATCACTTCCAGAAAGCCCTTTTTTAAGTAGAAAATTAAGCTTCCGAATACACATTCCATAACACAACACACACTCCTCCCAAATGAATTCTAAAAAGTCCTTTCCTACATAGGAAATTAAACTTCCCAAATACACATTCCAAAACATAACACACGCCTCCCAAATAACTTTCGGAAAGCTCTTTCTGAAATGCAAATTTAATCTTTCGAAAATCTTGTTCAGAAACCCGACAAAACAGACAAGGATAGAACTGGAATTTTGAAAAATTGATGGGTGCAGAAAGAAATTCCCCAAAAAGAGATGTTGGAGGACAATTTAGCGGGAGGCCCATTCCACTAACAATGACAGTGAATAAAAGACGGCCCAACTTCAAATATCCACAATACCCACCAACCCCAATAAAAATCAAAAACATATTCACTATATAAGGTAAAAGATACCTTTTTTACGTCTCAGAGTTTTTACTCAGGGTAGCTTCAAGGGGTTGTTCTGTTATTCAAAATTAACAATTCATCTAGTAACTCCTACGTCATTAGAGAGCAACTATAAAAATAAGTAGTTACTTAAGGAAGCTATGGGTGCTTTCAAAGTTTTTGGGTTTTGCTTGTACATGAAGTATTTTTTATTTGAAAAATGTAGGGTGTATCATGCAAGCAACTTTTGAGAGTAGATCGGATAAAAATGATATTTGAGTTGCTTAAAGTAATAAAATTATTTCAATTTTTAATATGATATTATAGAAAAATATAAAATATTGTATATAGCCACCCTAATTGATTGCATTACTAATGATACCTTTGCTATCTCTTAAGTAGTAAAGTTGATCAATTTTCTCTAAAATAATGAAGGTTTATAATTTTGATCACCTGTGTTGACTTTTTTTATATCAACAAACTTTTGATTGTGAAACCATACAATTTTTTATGGATGGCTAAGAGTACGAAAATAAAAAATATCAATAACGTGTTAGATCTATAGTGGTTGTATTTGTTAGGGAAAACAAAATACAAAATATAAGAACAACAGGGAAATTGAAACGAACAGTAACACCAGACATATGATTTCAACCAAAATATGTAAAATAGAGCATTTTTCAACTATCTAATAAGTTCCTATAAAATAACAATATCCAACATATTAATTTTTTATTTTTTTTCTGAGGACAAGAAATTTGTAAGATTGCATCCCACTAGTCTAAAGCAACATGTGACTGTAACAAACAACATAATTATAGCCTTGTCCTGGTTGGGTTGGACCAAATCAAGAAAAGACTTGGGTCCAAAGTGAACATATAATTCAAAATGGGTATTGTTTGTTTCTTCAATTGGACTAGGCCTATATGTAAAACTACGTTATGGACAAGGTCCTATCTCATTTGCATACCACATTGTTTTGTGGGAATGGTGGCTGGATAAAAACAAAAGCAAGTTGCAATCTGAATCAAGAACAAGAATGTTAGGAACTTGAATTTTGTAGAACAGATTAAAAAACTTGTACTTGTTACAAACAGTTAGCAATGCATGTTTTACATAATTATAAGTAATCCGTGTTTGTAGACACTATTTGGATAATCTTTGTATTGATGTTAGCTTGAAACTAAAAGCTAAGGAAAGAAACAACTGGTAAATTTGACAATGACAATACTATGATAAGGAGGGTGTATTTATGAGATGTATGAGGCAGAGGCTAAGGCAATTTCACGTGAATAGTTGGTGATTGTGTTGTTGGCATCAAGAAACATGACTAAAATGTCTTCATCTTAATACTTTTTTTGGCTTTATTCTACTTCTAGCTATCAACTGAGTTGTAGTGATGGTATCTCAATGCCCACTAACTAATAAATACTATTTCTTTGACATTGAATCAGATCCTAATTTCACTACCCTAGTGGATGGAGAGTGAAGGTTCTGCACCATGTCAATTTGACACATGAAAGAACACTGTATCATTTTGATATTTATCTAGACCACACTCTTCATGTTAATTTGATGGACATCACATATTTTAGGGAAATTCTTAATTAAAGTAACTTACTTTATTCTTCCTATCATGTTAATATTTCAAAAAATTAAGAATACCCCATTATTGTCATTTAAGAATTTAGATGGATTATTATATTAGTCATATATAGATCTTGTTACTACGATAAGATTTTCTAATATTTAATTAGTTACCAAAATAACTTCTTCATTTATTTTACCCTATATTTTTCCTGTGAGAGGTTCATTCAGTAATTGAAAGTTATATCTAAGAGTTTGGTAACACAATATTTAAAGTAATTAATGGGTGGTAAAAAAATTAGAAAAATAAACAGGTAAATTTCTTTTAGTGGACCAAATTGAGAGCATTTTTTTATTTCACTCTTTCGAAATAATGGTCGAATTAAAATTTAAACAAGCAAACTGAATGTGTGATTTTTATAATTATTAGTAAAATTAAAGAAAGAAGAAAACATTTTGTTAGTTTAATTTATGTTGTTCCGGACACAGATGGATCTAGCATTGAATTCAGTGAATTAGGTCTAAGAGTACTTTGAGGCAACGTACCATGGACATCGTCCAATCCAATCAAAAATCAAAAGTGTTTGATAAAAATGAATCGGTTTCTTTAACTTACTTTTGTGAATAGGAAGTGATTTTGGGTGTGTTGTGGATACTTTTTCTTACAAGCATGCATGCTTGTCTCTGTGCTAACTAGCAAGAAAGAAAGAAAAGAAGAGCATGAGCATGCATTGCATGCTGGTTATCACTGAAAACCAAAAAGTACTATAAACTTTTTGTTATCAATATTTTACTGAAAAAGTGCTTATCATCAACTTGCTATTTTATTTAGAAACAGGACAACTACAATGGAAGACCCTTCAGCAGACTGACAGCTTTGTTTCTAGTACTGCTTCCACATCAATGTTACCAAGAACTCAACACACTCACATTCCAACATAATTCAATAAATACATAATAACTAGTAATATAGATATTTATATAGTTCTAATTGGATATTTGAGATTATTGCAATTGGCTTTGTTTCCCCACTTAAGCACTTGTCTATGCTTATATTTGTAATTGCAGTTAATGTATTATTGTTCCATAAATAAACACCTTTATTAAAGATAAAAAACTAATTCTTTGAAATACTAAAATCTTTTCAAATATAATATTTTCAGAAAATATTTATTACGTGGAAGATCTTGAATGCATTAAATTTAATTCTTTATTTCTCATTATTTATGATTTCATATTTAAAATTACATTACTAAAGTAGACCACTGGGTTAAAAGCTAGAAATTGTTATTTCTTATGTCAATGTTCTAACAAATAACTGTTTCGTCTAAGAGTTAAACTCGGAAAATTTTTAATTTTAAACCATATATAAAAGTTAACGTGAATTATTCTTTATTATTCAGTTTTTGTTAGAAAAATTAACCAGGGATAACAAAGTGGATTTCATCGTCACTTGTTTTGTAATATGAGATGACATTTTCAGTTTAATCCATCATCTCCATGACTTGCAAAATAGAAATAATTTATAAGGTTAAATTGATTATATTGCTTGAAAAATACAATAATAGTAATTTATAAATTAATTCAAATAATTGAATAAACTAATATATAAAAGGAATATTTTTCACAGTTTACTAAATTAATAAATAAAAGGAATGGAGTCTCTTTCAAAAGTGGGAAGTAACCTTAATCTTGATAGATGAGTGGTAGAAGGAGCATTTTGCCCCTCTAAGGTTAACCTATGTCATAAGGCAAATGCCAACCCCAATCAATGCTTTTTATTATCATTCAATAACCTTTGAATTGGTTTGAGTTTATTTTTTAGTGCTTTGGCTGCAATCACACTCCTTAGGCATATGGGAGAGAGCAAAAGTATGTGGAGACAAAAGAAGGTAGCTGGACTTGACCTAATTTTTATCATAGTTGGACTTTTCTCACAACATTGCATTCAACACAAATGCACCTAAAAAGTGTAACTACAACACCATTCTCCCACTGTAGCTGTGAAATCTTTTCACAACATCCAAAAGCTGGTGCAGAGGTACCCAATGAGAGGGTGGGTTAGTAACTACACTTCTTTTGTTTTTTTAATTACTTTTTTATATTATGCACTGACTAAGACCTTAATCATATTTGTAATAGTATTTTAAATTTTAGTCAAATAATTAATGTAATAGTAGTTTAAATAAAGTAGACCGTAAGAAACTCACCTTGATAATAGTAAACTAATAATAATCCCATCCATGGATAGTTAGCAAAAGTTTTTTTCTATATATTCTATTCCATCATTATATACGTGAGAAAATGGAGTGCAGGTTGAGACATATTGTTTTGAACTCATCATTGATAATTAATATATGTTAGGGGAGAGATAATTTGAACATTTGAGAAGGGTTTAAACACGATGGATCCTTTAAATTTAAGTCTAAAGTTTCAACAAAAGCAAGTAAATTGTTTTTCTTTTAATGAAAAGTTCAAAAGTTGACTGCTCTTTTTAACTTAATCTTTATCCAAACTTTTGTTTTGTTTTCTTGCTTCCACATACAAAGATACAAATTACTTTTCTCAACGTTAGTAGAAATTCCATGAATGAATAGAAATATATTTCTAGTTTTATATGAATTTTCTGTACCTTCTTTTTTCCTTCACTTAAAAACAATCAAGCAAAGTTATTAGTCCATTGTGTTAAATAATTTAGTTATTTATAAGGTTTGTAAATATTTTGTACCATCGTAATTTTTTTACGTATAATGTTTTGGCAAATTTTTAATATTGATTTTTCCCCGTCCCTTGTTAATTAGGCTGACCTATTTTTTATGATAATTGTGTCATGAATGTGTGCCTTACCTTTTTCTGATTCTCTTCCTGATCCTCAAACCATTTTAAATCTAACTATTTATATTTTACGTCAAATCAAAGTTGCTGTTGAAAACTCATAAAAATGCTTTTCAGTATTTGACTAATATTATCCCAAACTTGGCACCAACGTAGGAGTTAGACGGCAAGCAAAATGATTGCTTCTTTTAATTTAACTTTTCAGTATTCGTACTTCTTTTTATGTTTTCTTTGTATTGAATTAGAAGATGAAAAGTGGCGGAGAAAAAAAAAAAAGAGAAGAGAGTAAAGGAAAAAAATGAAAATGGATATAAAATGAAATATATTATTTTATTATAATAAAGGAAAATATAAATATTAAAGACATAATTGATATTTATATATTGTACGTAAATGTAACTTTCTCTACAAACCTCTTTATGTTTGTATGGAAGATATCAATATTTTTGATACACACAGTATATATCAATACTAATAACATCATCCTTTTTTATATTAAAAAAAGAGAATTTTAACGGTTCTATCTACGAATTTTAGCGCATATCTAATTGTATAGATTGTCATTGCATTAAGTCATTGAAAAAAATTGTGATTTTGAGTGGTCGCAACTTTTATTTTAAAAAATTGTTAGACTCATGTATTCCATGGTTTTGTGATGTAAACATAAAATAATATAATGAAGAAAAGAAGGAAAAAGAAATAAAGCATTTTGAAAAAAAAAATGATAAGAACGATCCAAAAGAGCTTGGAGATGAAATTAGGAAACATGACATGATTTTATACTTTTTGTTAGAAAATGTTTATAAATTTGTATAACATTTTATAGGGTTTAATTTAATTTTTGTGGATTTTATTATTTAGTATTTTTTTACAATTTTTATTGAAACAAAGGTCTTATAATCATGACTATGAATAATGTTTTTGTTTTATTGGGTTGTTAATAAATATAATCAATGTATGTTTCAACCTGTGAATATAGGAAATCTTATAAGTCTTAAATATTAAGTTTATGATATATGACCATTGCAATAAAGATAGATCACCTCATTATTTAGAAGGTCGTAACTTCCTTTCCATATTATCATCACCTAATTTTAACCATTTAAGGTTTTAAGGTTTTATGCACTTGTATTGATTGTTTTATTTATTTATTTTTTCTAATATGTATCAGTGATGATAGTTCTTTCCTTACTTATCTAAAAAAGTGACCCACTATATTAAATTTAAAGTTCAAGATTTTGTAGCTATTAAAATATTTTTTTTATATTTATTTAGAAGAATTTTGAAACTTAGGATAGGCAATATGTAATCAAAGATAAATTCTCATAAAATTTTTTGTTATATTGTAACATAAGTGAGTGGAATTATTTAAAAATTATGCATCCCAAGATTTTTTATGTCCAAAGCTATAGTTTATGATTATACATATATGTTGGAGATTTTCGTGCATCACTTCAACCCATTGCTATGGTCAAAATATAACCTTTAACCGTCAAAATTTAAAGATTAGAAAGAAAATTAACTTTATGCCCCAAAATGCATACATATCAAGCTTCTAAATTATTACTGTTTTTCTCTTGAACTACTAAAAGCCAGTAAGTTGGAGGACTGACTATTTTTAAATTATTTAATTGAATCCTAAATCTATTTAGTAGAAATAAAAGATACAAAAAAATGTGTTTGTTGTGTACTAGCTACAGCAAGAACTATAAATCTATTATTGTGATAGAGGTTAATGGAGACAATTCAAGAAATTTAATCTTTTAAATTTGTATTGGTGGATCCAGAGATATTTGATAAAAGGATTTTTTTTTTTCAAATTTCTTAGATATTAAATAGGATCAAGTTGATTAACATGCTCACAAACACTAACAACCATACTCTTTTGTCAAACAATACCTCTAAATCGAACACACTTATACAAAAATTTAACTCGTGTTATGAATAAAAAGAAGAATGTAGCAATTCACAAATGAAAACCAGATATAGCAAAAACGAAAACAAGATGACTTACCTATTGTAAATGAAGAGAGGATGATTAAAGTAAAACAGAAGTTACTGGCAAATAGAGATAAAGCACAAAGGACGACAAAGACAAAACGCAATGGCGAGGAAGAGACAAATTAGTTGAGAAAAAGAAAAAAGAAAAGTGAGCATAGACATGTTTGTTTTGTTTATGACCTTAAAGAAATTTACTATATTTTGTTATTAATTGAATTAACATAATAACTTATTATGATAAATCCATTTTTAATTCTTATAATAAATACTTATTATATTGATTGAATTTATAATTAATAGAATAAGTTTTACATAATTATATTATGTTATATTGTTTATCTTTGGAGATCCTACAACTAATGAAAATAAGACCAGTTTATAATAATAGTAAAGACAATCATCCTAAGGATGAGTTATCAATTTTTAATATTTATTATTATAGAGAAATTAAAACTTTATAATAAGTTTTCATTAAGTATATTTTATTTTTATTCAAGATAAATTAATCTGGGCCTATCAACATTCAAGTCTTAGGAACCAGAATATTATAAAGTTGAAATGTTGAAGAGTCAAATACACAAAAATATATTGTTATTAACTTTACACACACACACACTCCTCAACCACCTACGAGAAAACGATTTGTGACCCTTTAATATGGTCATGTCACAGATTAATGGGCAAATGACTTTTACTTTATTAGCCATTCTAATAATCTGGAACAACCTTGACTTGACTATTCGGAGGTTTTCTATATGGTCTACCAACTCTAGGTTGGTTCAATTTTACTTTTGATCCCACCACAAAATACGACTTCACCAGTTCTACATTACAATACTAACATTTCTGTTAAGAAATGCCTCTTTTATCATAACACTTATTTCTTATTTGAAAGAAATACAAGATGCATTTGTTTGTAGCCAAAGACTATTTGTAATTATTGAGTTGTGCAACAGAAAAACCAGTTTATAAATCCAACATAATTCTCAAGACACACTAGAGGTATATAAGAATATTGAAGTCAAAACTTGCTCCTTACAAATTATTTCTCTTTCTTTGAATTATTGAGTGCTGTAGGAATCATAATTGATTGGTGTTTAGAAGAACCTTCACGCAGTAGTAGAAGAACCCTTTTCGTGGCTAACTATTTCGAAGATTAATTTGGAGTAGTAACATGGTTTATCGATAACAATGAAACTTAAGGGATGATATAGAATGCAATGATTTTGATGTCATCATTGATAACAAGAAGGACCACCAGAAGAAAAGAGAGAGAATGAAAGAAGGACCACAAAAGGATAATAATTGTTGGTGAACCATGACCACTAATAGAAAATTCTTTATGGAACAGCAACACCAATAATAGCTCATAATTAATTACAATACCACTAATAATTATTCCCCCATCGTACGTATACAGTGCATCCAAGCCTTTCCAATAGCTATGAACAAGATAATATTCCTTTCATATTTTTAATTCATGGAGATGCGCAAATATTATATAAATAGGTTCTTTGTCACCTACTTCCAACGCTAATTTTTCATCTTTTAGTATTGTTTCAAACACAGGCGATGCCAGGAATAACCTAATCTTTTTGCTTTAGAAGAGCTTAGAGTTTCAGCATACTTCTCATGGGATTACATAAATTCTTTTTTCATGATGATATTTACGTAACACCATCATGATTTTCAATACATTATTTCATCGTAATTTTTGTACAATTTGTTTATATACCCTATTGTAAATTTTAAATGATTTGTTCATGATGATCTTCCATAAAATGAAATTGTTACCGACTTTTTACATGTGGTTGTTTAATCCATTGCAAAATTAAAATAAATAATCAGAGCAGTAAACTGTAGCCGTTGTAAAAAATAAAATAAAATGTTGGGTTCAGAATAAAATTTCCTCCTCTCTGTTTTACTATTAGTCTTGGGAGCTGGGATAGTAAGCACGTGGGGACACGTGGCACATTTATGATGCGGTTGGATTGTGACTTCTTTGTGCATACATAGGAGCCAGAATAAGTTCATAGAGAAGCCAGAATAAGTAGAAAAATACTGAAAAATAAATAAATAGGAGTGGATCTAGAAACAGACAACATTAAAATGATGTTTATGATTTACATGCACCACACGTTTGTTTAATCTAATGATGCAAATCTTATCCCTTCATATGTAGCTACGCTCTTCTTAATTTGCTCATTCTGATATTTTTGTATCTCTTGAGATCTATCTTCTGTGTAAATAGTTTTCATGTTAATTATTGTAATATGTGAGATTCTATGTTAGATCTTTGAGTCAGTTCGGAGTCACCCATTTTATAATTTTTTTTCTTACTGTCATAAATAACAATATACTTGGTTGAATTATTTATCAGATGATTTTACAAATCTTCTGCTAGATAATCCCACAAAAGTCTCTCATGGCCAGAATCGTAACAAAACAAAAAACCCATGAAGACAACTTTAACATCCTCTTGTAGCTAACAATCAATGTCTCATTTTAGGATATTAGAAATCAATAGGCATTTATGATGAAACATCTCTCCCTCTTGATAAATATATGTAACACTACTAGAATAGAGACCTATATGTCTCTTTTAAAAAAAATATATAAAAAAAATAGAAACACAAAAATAAAATTACACATAATGAAACACCATGTTCCTTACATTAGAGTCAGTGCCTGAACTTAGCCCGTGAGGATAGTTATTGAAAAAGTAGAAAACTACCATCTTTGAACGATTTTATTCTGACGTGAAAAATCAATAATCAGTTTCCTCCCTATGATACGTTTATTGCACTAGTTATAATTTTTGAAATTATTGGAAGATCAAAGTGTAACTTGATCCCAAGATTCAAATCTTATACTAAATAAATTATAAACCAGATAACGTGTCCCAAATACTCGATAACTACATTTCATATTCAATATTTAAAATCAAATAACGTCACTTGAGTAATTGGTCCTGTACCAATATTTGTTTAATGCTTCTGCATTATTCAGAGTAGGTGGATAAAAGAAAAAAAAAAAAATCACGCACCTATGCACCGTTATTTGTTTAATGCTTCTGCATGAAATACAAGAAAGCAGGATTAGAAATTATTAATTTAAATCGCACATTTTTTAAGCAAAGTCTTCGTTTTCAGTTGTTCATTAAAAACCCTGATTGAAAAAGTAAGTCCAACAATACCATAATTTTGTTTTATAAATGAACTCTAGTGAAAATAATAAAAAATGTAAAATAAAATGAAAAAGCAGAAAGAAACAAGGTTTTCCATGGCATGATTTGAAAGCATTGGTTGGTACTCATAATTTTTATTTCGTCGGCGCTCTATGCGGCACCTCCTTATCTCTGCCATTCTTTTGTTTAGGCAAACGTCCTTTTCATTTAAACGGTAAATAATTCACTTTATCTTTTCCTTTTCTATCCACCATTCATAACCCTCCACGCCATTCATATAGTCTGTTATTCAGTTGAGATCTTCAACATTTACCTCACCATTTTCTTTTAATTTTCTCTTATTTTTCATAATCTAAATTGCTCCTTGTTTTCTGGATTAATCAAAACAGTGATAAGAAGTGCTCTTTTACCTTTTTTTTTTTGTTTTCTATTTACATAACCATAAATTTGCTGAAAGCAGTAATACTTTAAGTATTACATCACGTATAGAAGAAAACCAACAACCGTAGAGCATGATTGATGTTATGCAAATTATACAACTTTTAAGCCTAGTAGAAAGCAGGAAAAATTTTAAAAATGGTGTAATCTTTCTGAAAAATTATTTAAATGGACATATTTAAAAGGATTTATTCATATGACTAAATTATGTTTATATGATATGATTTTATTATAAAAGATATGATACAACTTTATATTTATAAAAATAAAGAAAATAAAAGAAAAAAATTCTACTTAATGCACACAATTTTGATTAATATTAATTAAAATTTATTGTTTTATTATTCTAAATGAAATTAATTTTAATTGTTCTTATGTTAAATTATATTTATTAAAATTATGTAGATTAAACATAAATTTTTTTCTTACACTAAAATTGTCTCAAATTAATACAATTTTACTTTTTCAATCCAAAATTGTGTCATACACCTTCTTTTCCCAATAAAATCGTGCTGGCACGAATTATCCTCATGAATAAAATTTTCCAAAATTTACATATGGTATCATTGGGAAACATTTACCTAAAAGTAAACATGTGCTGCATTATAAGTTAAACCAATGGGACAAGTGAGTGGCCTCAGATGGGAAGGGATCACTGCAGAACAGCATCATTGTACAAAAATATAATATAGTATGTGAATAATTTTTTCTCTCTCTTAAAAAAGTGAATAAATTTCATGTATATATATATATATATATATATATATATATATATAATGTACTTTCGGCCATGGTGTAGTTTGATTGGCTAAGTAGATGGATAAGCTGTGGTAAATTTTAATTATGAATAAAAAAAATATGTACTTTCTTTCGGCAGTAATTTTGTGGGGCAACTAATGTTAATGGACTATAGTACCCCTTGTTGACCCTGATCATCCATCACATGTGTGTTCCTTCCCTACTTTCAACAACAAAATTTAACACTCCCACCAGTAATTCAGACCCAAGTATTGCATGATAATTTTGTACCTCCATCAGAAAAAAAATACAAAATAAAAGTTATTATTTAACAAAAGGAGAGCAATATTTTTAAACATATTAATTAAAAGTATATTAACATGTTGTTGAGTAATTCGGATTCTTTAATATCATATATATATATATATATATAAACATATTTTACATCATCAGTTAATTTTAACTATGAGAAATATTATTTTATGATTTATTAGATTCTTTACATTTTAGTTGTGCATGAAATTTGTAGCATCTGAGTGATAATAATATATATGAAAAATGTGTGAAAAAAAGAAAAGACAATGAAAGGAGATGGAGAGAAATGGACAAGACATAGTTAAAATATTGTCCTAGAAGGCAATGCCATGTCACAGCCAAGCACTCCCTTTCATATGGGTATGATGTATGAATTTATGGTGCAGGTTAGTGATGGGATATGGTGTATGTGGATGCTACACTAACTGGGATGCACCACAGAATAAATGCTCTCAGACCTAATAGATACTCTTATATACTAATCTCATCCACCACCAAAAATCAATTCAACGTGGGATCATTTTTTTAGGTAAAATATGCTATTACTTAAATATCTTTTATTTTCAAACAGCTATTTTGTCTACCTTGTTTAATTCTAGAAAAAAAATACTTGTTTTAAACAATTTAATTTTTTAATGCTTAATGTTTAATTATATTAATAGTTAAAGAAATACTGCATCCGCTAATTTTTGTGTGTGAACAAACTTATATATAAAGTGCAAAAAGACACCGCTATACATAAGAGGGAGAGGGTAGTTTTGGTAAATTGCGAAGTTAGACTATTCTGAATGCAGAAATGTAAAGATGTCTGGAGTGAGTGAGAATCACAATATCAATAGCAACAGAGCATGCAGCTGTTTTATTTATTTATTTTTATTATTTTTATCTAACAAACAAAGCAAACTCTTTTCTCTTTCTCTCACTCTTTTCTCAATACAGCTTAGAAGCTTTCTCTCTCTAGAAGCAAGGTCCTCCTCCACCACCACCTCCACCTCCACCTCCACCTCCAATCTCTCTCTTTTACACGTACAGAGAGACTGTGTCTGAGACTAATTTTTCTGTTAATGGATTCCTTTTCTTTGCAATTCCAAAAATCTATTCTCGGTATTTGTTATTCCATTCCCTCTCGTAATATTTTCGGTTCTCATATCTTTTTCCCTTTAATATATCATTTTTGGTTTATGAACGACGACCCATGATGCGGGTTGGATTTTGTGTTGTGCAGGTTCGATCAAGTTTTGGGCTTTTGGCGGTAATGTGGTGGGTTGAGTGATTCCTTCTTGTTGCGTATCTATGGCTACAGATTCGTCTTTGGAGGGTGAATTACTTATCTGTCTCTCTGTTTCTTCTTATTTTCATGTATAGTGCTCACTTTTCTGTTCTGTTGAAACTGGGGTGATTGAATACTCTCAAGAATTCTTTATCTGCGCTGTGTTCAGGCTCATGAGATTTACTTTCCGCTTAATTTGACGATCCACATGTAGATTAATCTGTATGGTGGTATTTTAGCATTGTGGTTTCCCTTATTTTTCTGAGCTTTGATTTAATTTATCGTGATCTCTTCCTGTGTGCCTTTTCTGAATATTGGGTGGTGATTAGCTTTTGATTTTATTTTATTTTATTTTTAATTTTAGTTCATCATAATAGAGTTTTTTATACTTGTTTTTGTTTCTCTATTTGATTTGATTTTGTTTTTATTTTTATTTTCTTTTGTGATTGTGTATTTGGGGTCGTAGAACTGGCTTCCTGAGAACTGCAAAATACTTCTATTGTTGTATTATAAGGGAGGATGTATGATTAGTAAGCTTGTAATTTGGTATACGATGGGCCAGCTAATAAATTAGCGGGTCTATGGGTTCTATATTCGGAGAATGGAGTCTCCAATAAAGGTCAAAGAAGATTATGTCTAACTGCTTAATTGTCTTACTTGACTAGTCCATTGCACGATGTCTCCTATGTTTTAATTTCTTACCGTGTTTCAAAGGGTTCTATGTCCTTGTGGTGCAAAGTCAACTGGTTCCAGTTGTATACCTTTCATTATTACTTGTTTTGGCCTTCTTGGTAATATTTTTGAAGTGGTCAATGTTTTATACTATAATAAAATTGAGACCATAACTTGTCAGATAACTTACTGATTTATTTCGTATGTAGAACGTTTATTGCAATAATAATTCATTTATTCTTAAGAAATTTGAAAAAAAAAAATTATGATGACATGTCTAGCATGAGTGGAGTCTTTGTGGATCTACTCTTGTCTCTTTCACTGCTTGGAAGTTCTGATGTTGGAATATTTTCGTGTATCTGTTGTGCAGATAATAATATGTGTTTTCTTTTGCTTAATCTCAGGTCTTGCTCTTGATCCTTCCAAGTGCAGTAAATTGAGTATGGAGGAAAAAAGAGAACTCGTGTATGAAGTATCTAAGTGGTCTCATGGTGCATCTGAGATGCTGCAGTCATGGAGCCGTCAAGAGATTTTGCAAATATTGTGTGCAGAAATGGGAAAAGAGAGAAAGTATACTGGGCTGACAAAGTTGAAAATTATAGAAAATCTTCTAAAAATTGTTTCTGAAAAGAAATCAGGGGGGCATGAAACTGCCACAGACCCTGAACCACATTCCTCTCCTGCATCTGGTCAGAAACCTGCTAAAAGGCAGAGAAAATCTGAGAATCCTTCTCACTTACCTGTTCCTGTGACCAGCATTTCAGTCAATAATGGTAGTGATTCTGTTAATACCACATACTGCAAAAACTCAGCCTGCAAAGCTACCCTGAATCAAGCAGATGCATTTTGTAAAAGATGTTCATGCTGCATTTGTCATCAATATGATGACAACAAAGACCCTAGCCTGTGGTTAATATGTAGTTCTGAGAATCCATTTCCCGGTGTTTCTTGTGGCTTGTCATGCCACCTTGAGTGTGCTTTAAAACATGATGGTTCTGGAATTGGGAAAGATGGGGAGCGTCCCAAGCTTGATGGAGGCTTCTATTGTGTTGCTTGTGGGAAAGTAAATGATTTACTCGGGTAATCATACTTATGCTTTTCGATTTCTTAGCTGACATCATTTATTGATTTAAAAATTTCTGCTATTTTTTTCCTCTCTCTTCTAACTTGGAGTGTTTTACTACACTTGCAAATAATTAATATGTAACGGGGTTTTAGAAGATTGTATTTAGTCAATTTTCTTGGAGTGTTTTGCTACAGTTGCAAATAAATAATATGTAACAGGGGTTCTGGAAGATCGTATTTAGTCATTTGCTGTTTGCAAAATGTATCAAAAGACTTTCAAAATAGGCAAAAATTGGCATAAAAAGGTCAACTGAGTCGTCGTAGAATACCTTTCATGTTATAGTTCACATCCTGTCCAACTATATAAAATGGGTCAATAATATAAGATGAAGGTTGTCCCTTCGCATTTAAAAAAAAAAATCTTCCTCCCCTTTTGTTTTGCTGTGTTGATCAAGCTCTAGGTTGTGTATAGCAAATTGGATCGTGGCTTTATTTAGTGCATAATTTGCTTTAAACATGCATAGCACTGATATTTCAAGAAGAATCTTAGGCATGATCAGTTTTCTGAAAGAGAGAGATTGATTATTTGTTGAATGTTATTTTTGATTGCTTAGCTATGGTAAGACACTCTACTCAACATTATGGCAAAGACACTACTATATCAAAATATGGTAAAGTTGTTTTTTTACTGTGTTATATGTGCCAAACTACTCTTGGGGTGAAATTTTGGCAATGTGTAAGGTTAGATGAATCTCATCTGGGCTTGTTTATCAAAATATATTAGATGCTGGAGAAAACAACTGATGGTAGCAAAGGATACTAGACGTGTAGATATACTCTGTTATCGTGTCTCCTTAAGCCAGAGACTTTTACAAGGAACTGAAAAGTATGACGAACTTTATAAAATTGTTGATGAAGCAGTGAAGAAACTTGAACCTGAAGTGGGCCCACTCACTGGGTCACCGGTGAAGATTGGTAGGGGAATTGTGAACAGGCTTTCTTCGGGACCTGAGGTTCAGAAACAATGTGGTTTTGCTCTTGAATCGCTTGATTCACTGCTTTCGAAAAGGATCTTGCCATCATCACCCAATCCAACAACTCAAGGTGATCACTCTTCGTTGTTATTTTTTTTCTCGATTTCCCTTGTGATTTGTTTTATATATGGAACTAACCACTTTATGACTTCAATTTATTTTAACTTCATTTCTAGATCTTGTTATGGGTAGATTAATTTTTTTGTCACCGGGTTTAGATTCTCGAATAATGTTATAAGATTGATCTCTGTGTACATCACATTTTCAGATGCACATTTTCTGGCTCCAAACATGGTGAGGTTTGAAGATGTCACTGCCACATCCCTCACTATTATTTTGGGTACCGAAGCACCCTCTGGTGAAAATATGGCGGCTTACACCATGTGGTATCGCAAAGCTGATGAAGTGGACTATCCCATGGACCCGACATGCACCTCGCTGGTACCAAACAGAAGGTTCAGTGTGAGGGGTCTACTTCCAGGTACAGAATACAGTTTCAAAGTTGTTTCAAATGATTCGAGGGAGTCAGGTGTGTGTGAAGTTCAAATCACAACAGAGCTTGGCGAGGATGAAGTCCCTAATTGCTCGGCAACAGAGAGAAGTCAGAGCCCAGTAACCAACTGTAGCAGCCTTTCCAATCCGTCATCAGTGGAAGATGAAACTAATAACTGCAATCCATATAGTGAACTGACCGATAACCGGGCAGGTCATTATCCTCCTTATCGCAAGGAAAGCGACCAGCTTGCTTCTGGGAATTTATCTAATGATGCTGTTAACTGTTCCAATATAGATGTTGCGAGTCTTCCTCCTGATGCAGATTCTTTGTCAGACAAGCAGCATGCTGTAGGAATCACTGCCTCCATACCCAGTTCTGATGTGCTAAAGCTGGAAGACAAGCACTCACCAGAGGAACAAGTGACCGAGGACATCAGCATTGACGATGGTTTGAATTCCCCAGTTCTAACGGGTAGGGAATGTGTGCCGTTGGTAGGTAGCTCGGAAGGAGGCTTGCCTAATACTCCCTGCAAGTTGGAAACACTCAAGGATGGAGCAGGAAGGATTGGAAGATCCAAGTCCAGTGCCAAAGATCAAGAAAATGGATCCGGGAAAAGGGAGGGCCCCCAGGATGGAAGCACATCCAAGAAGAGAAGCGGAGAAAGGCAAGATGAGGGCCTCGTCGCTAATGGCTTTTCAGAGCGTGATTTTGAGTATTATGTGAAGGTGATTAGGTGGTTAGAGTGTGAAGGGCACATAGAGAAGAACTTTAGGCAGAAATTTCTGACTTGGTACAGCTTAAGAGCCACCCCTCAAGAAGTAAGGATTGTGAAAATATACATTGATACATTTCTTGAAGATCCAGCATCTCTTGCAGAGCAACTTGTGGACACCTTCTCAGAATGTATTTCCAGCAAGAGAATATCCGTGGTGCCAGCGGGGTTCTGCATGAAGCTTTGGCATTGACCAGTTTTGTAGGTCCAGCTACTACCCCCAAGCTTCAACCCCCTCTTGCCTTCTCATGCAGTAATTCTTTACATTTTTAATTAATATTCTTCATTTAGACAGAGTTCAAATACATATTTTTATAAATTATAATTTATTTCAACATTATCATTCATATTATCATGTAAGTACGAATTTTAGATTTACTTCTATTATACAGTTACTATTTCAAGTTCATTTTCTTTTTCACTTTGCAACTTGGTTTTCGTTGCACTTTTTGGTGGGTAGCATTGAAGGATTTATGCGTGAATTGATAGTTCTATAGGTTTAGTCTTTTCAAGTTGACGTGAAGCTCTCAATTAGTCAAAAGTTTTTTGATTCGTGGAAGGAAGATCTATTGTTAGCCTGCAACTTTAATCTCTACCATTTTGATTATACAGGCGATACTTGGTATAAGACATCGTGTAAATTAAGTGAACATGTGTAGACACACTGTTAGTGAGCAATAGTTAACAATAATTGTAGCTAATCATTGGTAGAGTAATAGTTAGTAAATGTCGATGAGTTTGTCCATAAAGCTAAAATTCCTCTTTCGATTCTGCTTTAAGCATTTCACTATCTTTGTTAGGGAATTAAAATTTGGCAGATGTTCGTTGAGTTCTGTTGTGAAGCATGCATGAAACTGTACAAGTTAATGATCGCGTGTTTGACTAAACTTCCTGCAAGAATATCAATATCATGCTTTGTTGGACCACCCTCGTCCGTGATTATTGCATGAATTGGTTAATGAAACACGAAATTTTATTTATCTGTCTTTTTTGGTTGTTTCCCAAGATATCTTCTAATTGATGACTGGAATAATCCTTTTCGAAACAAACAAATTCACTGAAGTATGTCTTCAAAGATTTTTATACATAGAGTTAAGAATTAAGAGCTATCTATCAACATTGTGTTGCGCCTTGTCGGTTTTGGATTTATTTGACGCGATTCCTAAAAGAAATCGACTTTGACTCAATAATTGTATGAGCTTGATCAAGGAATTGCCATTTTCCTTGAAGTGAAGAGCTTCACAAATGTGAAATTCAATACTTCTCTAGCTAGTGTCATTACATGTTGATGGAGACGATTTTAAATATCAACTTTTCAACTACTTGAATAGACTTAACAACTAGACCCTAAAAATAGATTTAACACCACAGTTAATTCAAAATTTCAGTGCAACACATGTTTAAACTTTTCTCATCTATACCTTATTTAATTTTCATTTCTACTTAATAGTACAAACTTTAAACTGATACTTAAATTTTAAGAAAATGTGTCGTATTAGTAGAGATTTGTGTATAACTGTACAAATATCAATACTAAGACTAAAAGTACTATAAAAAAAAGTAAACTATCTTTTATCATTAATTCTCAAAATGTTTGACTCAAACAAATGTTGAATGTATATATGTAATATAGGGATATGTTTACTTTTGTTTACCTTATGTAATTCATATTTTGAACATTATGATGTTCTATTTTTTTTTTTAAATTTCAAAGTACTGTTATTATGTCCACAAAATAAAGGATTATAATAAGACCTATATGATGATGATCTAATTCATTCTCTATACAGAATCTTTTTTAATAAAATTAAATATGCATTTTCTTGAATATGATAATCTTATCATGTGATCTTATAAATTAAAAGTCACAAATTGATATCTAGAATTATTATTATTATTGTTTAAGAATACGTGAGTTGAGAGAAATATCAATCGTAAATGTGAAGAGTACGAGTAATGGAGTATAAGGATGATCAATTATCTGAAATTATTGGATATTTGGAAGACAATAGAAGAAAATTGTGATATTTTTAATTTTTTTATGAATCAAATAATAATAGCTTAAATGAAGATTCAAAAGGAAAGGAAGAGAAAAAAATAAAAATTTTGTTTTTTATTTTTTTGTGATGCCAAAAATTATTTCTAAGATTTATGAATTTCAAGTTTGCTAAAGAGATTTGGGATTATTTAAAAAATAATGTTATGGTTGTAAAAGAACGAAAGACATGGAAGTCCTAAATTTAGGTAGAGAATTTGACATATAAAGCATGTCAAAGATATAATGAATTAAAATCTATGTTAATTTTGCTGTTGAACATAACAACAAAGTGTATCTTATAGAAGAACTTTATAAAGAATGAATCGGACAAAAAAATTTGGTTATTGTACAAGAGAAGTAACGAACAAAAAATATCAGTATTGGAAGAGTTGAAAGCCCTTTCAACCATCACATTAAAGAATTGATAAATGTTTACAGGTCATAACTATAGAAGATTGATGAGACATCAGAAAATTATACAAGGTAAACACAATTTGAAAGGTGACATAGATAAGATGAACAAGAAATGGAAGAATAAGAACTTCATCAAATCGTCCACAAGAAAAGCTCGAGGATTTCAATATAACAAAGGGTGCACATTGTTTATTTTATATCATTATTTGAAGTAGTATTTAGAATCTCTTTGACAGGTAATTCAGAGTCACGAAACATTTGAATCAGTGTGCTGTGGTATAAATTGATGAAGTCATTCCAAATTTTGGCAGTAGAGAACGTGTTTATACAGACAAACTTGTACAATGAGCACTAGAGATGCCATATGAAAAAGAGGAGGAATCGTTTGTTTATTTTATTTCAACTTGATGGTAAAAGTTGCTCAGCACCAGAAATTGGGGGGCCCAACCTCCACTCCAAGTTTTATAAAATAAAACTGTGTAAAGGTGCAGAACTATACTGTTGGCAGTGCTGATGAAATCAAAGGTTTGAAGCCTAATTAAACTCTCCCTTTTCTTGTGCCCACCGTCTAGTTATACTACTTTACACACTATTTCAGGATCTCCAAATCCTCCTTTTTTCTCACCACAAGCCCCATTCAAGATCAAACACTCAACCTTTGTTTCCATTCAAAACTTTTGAGTAAAATGTCTGCTGGAACTTTTTCAGCTCAGGTTGCTGGGGCTGCCTTTGTTGGCTTGAAGTCCAACTCATCAAGTCTTTGCCATAGTAAAGGATCTATAACATGGAAAAGGAAGATTGTTTCCAACGGTTCTAAGACTTACTGCATGAAGGTGAAGTGATCAAATGACTTATCCTTACATGTGTGTGTGTGTGTTTAAACTAACATGATGTTTAAACTTCTGACAGACATGGAATCCCATAAACAATAAGAAGTTTGAAACACTATCCTACCTGCCACCTCTTTCAGATGAATCCATTGCAAAGGAGATTGACTACATGATCAAAAAGGGGTGGATCCCTTGCCTTGAATTTGATGAGGTTAGAAAGATAAATCAGATTATAATATAATTTATGTCTTTCTTTTCCTTTGCAGAAAACAACTATATATTCTTTACAGTTATTTATATTATTGATTCATCTAGAATACGTATAAAAAAAGTAGCAATTCTCATTCCATTAAACATTTAATAGAACTCACAGGTTTGACTTCAGTAAAGTAAAGAAATGCATTCAAAACTATTGATTAGAGAAAACAGAATTTAATATGGTAATTAAACTCAAAGCTTATTATACACATTTAATTTTGTTGCAATTTCAATGGTTGATCAGTTAATGCTAGTCTAAAGGGCTGATTTTGTTCTTCTGATTTGTATGATGGAGAAACATAGTTATGTTAGTAACATATGTTGTTTGGAACATGGAAACAGTTGGGGCATATTCGTAGGGAAAGCAGGCATATGCCAGGGTACTATGATGGGAGGTATTGGACATTGTGGAAGCTACCAATGTTTGGTTGCACTGACTCTTCTCAAGTTCTGAATGAGATTCATGAATGCAGAAGGACATATCCAAATGCATATATACGTTGTTTAGCATTTGACAACCACCGTCACATGCAGTCTATGGCTTTTATCATTCACAAACCTCCAACCACTTGACCCTTTTTGCTTTTATTTCTCTTCAACTTCTTTCTCTTTCATCACTTACTCTCTTAAATGTATTATCAAGTTTAATGTGTACTCATCTAGTAGAATGCATAAGATGGATTTGGCTAATTGTTTGTTTGAAATTTGAGTAGACATGCAGATATGATTGAATTTGGTTTGATTTTTAAGTTGTAATTTACCACGCATTTAGTGTAATTAATTAACATCATGGTGTATTTATTAAATTACGAACAAACGTACTTTTAGTTGCATACTGCAAACATAATAAAGTGTTGAAGTTGAAGGTTGGATTTGAACCTTGAGACATGCTCAACAAAATTATTTAATATCGCAGTGTATTTCTTATAAACATGTGTTGATTTGAATTAAATTAAATTTGGATCCTTCATATCAAATTTTGAAATAGAAAAGACGTTATTTAGAAAGAGAATCTGATAAAAAAGATGATTAATCAGTTAACAGATATTAATCATCAATAAACTGATAAATATTATGTACTAATGTTATGGTGGAAAGCAAAACGCTGAACATAAGCTTATTTTAAAGAATGTTTAAAACCATGGTAGGCATAAATGATCAAGTTTTATATTGAATAATGATTAATTTGTCCTGATATTGTATCTTGGTATTATATTATTTCTTTAATTACGGAAAATCTAGTAAATCTTATAATTTTTTAAAATTTATTTAATTTCTATAACTTTCTTTTTATTTTGATCTCTAGTCAGAAACTTAAATAATAATAATAATAATAATACGTGTTTGGGGATTAAAATGAACAAAAGAAATTGAATGAAATTAAAAATAAAAAAGAAGAATTGTATAATTTTTTCTTGATTTCAGAAACTAACATAACAATGAGATACCAGCCCATAGATTTGAGCTTCCCATCCCTTGATTTAAAGTTTGTAGTCGTGTGCATGTGTTATTGCTGATCACAAACAACAATGTCATTCTGGCAAAGCAGTGGAGTTAGTGGGTTAGAGAAATGATGGATTTAGCCCCTAGTTTCCTAAAAAGTGAAGCACGAATCACACAAGCAAATCACCATTAAACTGTCAATTATATATAACATTATAGTGTTTAGTGCCAACTATCAACGGTGGATTACCACATCAGAGGCCAAGTTCGCATGTACGACTATAACTAATAAATTATACTTCATTACAATTATTAATCACCACAACATGTGTCTAGAAACCATTAGTATATATAATTAACATTTTTATGTTGTGATAAGACTCAAACCTATGCGATAAGAGTCGTTATAAGATTGAAACCAGAATGTGTACGTAACATGTTACACCTATCGCAATCCAAACGCTCAACAATAATACATTCTCATTGAAGGGTCTCTGTGACTGCTATATCATATGCTTCTTCTCTAAAGTTCAAAGCCTTGCCCAACTTAATTTTGGCTGCATAACATGTTCTCAGCTTTCTTCCTTTCAGTTTCTTCCTTATGATTGCAGTTCAAAATTTACAATAGAGCCAATTCCAGACATCCTAGTCAGGATGGCGCCAAAACATGTTATTTCCGTCATCAACACTCACAAGAATGTTCACAGTAAACGGATGTTAATTTTGAGAACTTTTTAAAAGGCTAGTTAACTAAAATGTTGGACATGAAAATTACAGTCTTTTCACTTCTCTCCTATACCTTTGCATTGTTTATACCAATTTATGACATCAATAACTAATTTTCTCATTCTATCTTTTATTTTAATACTTCAATAGTGTAAATGAAGTTTGGAGTTTCAAATAATGTTATCAAGTTCAAATTTTCATCTAAATCTTCATTTTATCTTCAAGGTCACAATTGACAGGAAATGTTTGGAAAAAGAAAAGTCAATAAGTTAATCTTAATGGAATGGTCTCGCGTAGAACATTTATCTTTTAGTATGAACATAAATTCATAACCAAATTGAAAAATGCACTTTAGAAAGAAAATAATTTACACTATCATATAAATATGAATTGTCATATATTAGAAAATAAGTGACTTTTTATCATAATTATTTTATGAATTATGTTCAGAATAATTTTTAATCGATTGACCGTAAAAAAAAATTCTAACAATATATCAAAATTAAACTCGTAATTTAAACATGTATCGGTAGATAAAAAGATAATATACACTTGATAAGTCGAACATATACAAAATACTGTGGATTGTCATTAGAGTTCATATTGATGAAAATTGGACAGAAATGAGGAGAGGGTATGGTTTAGTGAGTTTCAAGTGCTGCTAATGATAGTTTAGGCTATTTTGAAGGGGTTGGGGTGATGAGAGAGAGGGGTTCGAAATCAACGCCCTTTTGTCATGCTCTCCACTGGGGATTATTAGAGTTATTAATAAACATCCACATCCCTTTGGTCAGGATACCTCCATAATCAGAGCTCGTGCATCTCATGACTCATGGTTTGGGGATTCTTTGGTACTCCTGGATCAAAATATTTTTCCTCTGTACATTAAATGTGTATCATACACGTATATATAGGAGTAAAACGACTAGGTTAGCATAGAGAGTTGACACACTCGCACATCCATTGGTCATGAATTATATTGAAATCCAGAATTACTTGATAGCAGCATAAAGCATGTGCATTGCACGGTGTTAAGGCATGCAGCAAAAATCTAGATACCGCATGAAAATTTGACAAATTCTATGAATGTACTAGGTAAAGATAAACATGCCTCACACCAGTTACACAAGGTATCGAGCTGAAAGTAGCACGGGATATCATATGAACGACACACGTAATTGGCGGAACGCTTACAAACTTTCATTTTGGGTCCCGCCTAGAGTTTCTGGCTCCAATATTTCACACAATTGAACCACCATCAAAGGATATTACTCATCTGCAATGAACAAATGCAAAGTCGTTTAGGCAAACCAAAATGCTTAGTAGTGAGAAAGATATTTCATACCAACAAGTAAACGGAGGAATCTGCGTATTGCACTTTTTAAATGAAAATAAAAAAATGGCTAACTGAAGGGTTGCCTGTTTGATTAACTGAATGCCTATAACAAACAATATTGTAGAAATCACACCACTCTTAAACAAAACAAGCAGCTACACGAACAGAATCTCTGTGACTGCGACTTGTAAAAGACATCCAACCAACATTGGCGTAAATAAACTAGACGAAAATATGAATGCAGGGAAATTAACCTTAGATACGTTTCAAAGTTTAGCGACACCAATTACTCAAACGAAGAATGTAATAGAATATTTTGTATCAGTACTAAAATAACTAGGAGCACATGTTAATGTCAAGGGGTGACTTTTCCAAAACAAGGTTTTCTTAGAAGTGATAGTAAATAACCATCAAACATTGCCAATAATACTATTTCCAACCTACAATGACACCAAGGTTGTCAAAAATAAGAATTTACAAACTCATGGGAACTTCATAAATTCAACTCGTATGCTTGAATTATAAACTCACAAGAGTTTACTTCGTATAATACACACACACACACGTGAGATTGGCGGAGTTCACCATGAGCCCACTGAGTTCACTAAAAAATTACTCTACAACTGATATAACTAGAAAAGGGGTAATGAGCTCGTAAACTTGTGCGACTTAACAAGTTAAATTGCAAGTTTAATAACCATGATTGACATGGCTTATCCCTTTCAAAAGCTAACATACTGACTAGCATCTTTTGTTCTACAAAAGTAACACAAACAAAAGAAGTGCAGTCCAGCAGTGAGCTCAATTATATAATATCTGCTTTAGCAGAGCATACATACACACACACACACATATATATATATATATATATAGTTATTGCTATTATATCCAATCAGAATTCAGAACTTATGTTATAAGCACCCAAGCATTTGGGAAACCCTTCCTTAAAAGGTAATTTTGAAGGGGGGAGAACAAAGCCACTCATGTACTTCACCAAGCATCTCATACAACTCAATGTAGGACTTGGCACCCTACAATACCCAAGTCCTAAAACCCTATAACGCCTAGAGTCTAACCAATAGTAGTTGCAATCTCCCTGCAATATCCAATCTTAAACAAGGCTTTCAAAAAGACAAGGTTATTCTATAATGAGCCATAAATAACATACTACACATTCCCATGGTTCAAAATTCATAGCTTCCGTCCACAGACCTGTCAATTCTTTGACCAATTGCCCATTAGCAAAATGCATTACTAAAATTATCAATCATCAACAGTAGCCAATGACACTAGGCCTAAGTTAGGGAATTTGCATCCAAGACAAGCTAGACTGCTGCAAGTGTTTGGCTGAAAGAAGGGAGAGAAGCACATAAGGATGTGGAGAAGTGCCAGTCTACAAAACACATAGAAGAGAGAAGGTCAGAAGGTATATAGGGGACAAATCTGTTTTGAAGCTTGGGTGTATTCTCATCTCTAGGGAATGTGTATAAAGAGAAGCTAGACAGCTAGAGGTGTTTGGCTGAAAGAAGGGAGAGAAGCACATAAGGATGTGGAGAAGTGCCAATCTATAAGGCATTTAGGAAAGGGAATTACGGTGAGAAAGTATACAGGGGGCAAATCTGTTATGGAAAGGGTATCGACGAATTCTCAATTCTCTAAGTGAATTGAGGCTTGGGGTGAATTCTCATCTCTAGAGGATCATCCATTATTTGTTTTCCATACCATACTAGAATCATGTAACACATTCAAATTTAATCATTGCTACCATGAGTGCAAGTGGGGGAGTGAGTCATAGTCCCCCACAATGCATGTCCAAGTACTGCCTCACCTGCCTAAGCCACCTATGGTGCTTGGCTGCTTGCCTCCGCACTAAATAACTCGGCAGCATAGAAGTTCTGAATATAATACTAGTACTACAACAAAAATGTGATTTATACAAGAACCAAAAAAGGGAATTATAAGCTTCGTGATTACCACTTTGTGTCTTGGAACATATAGAAGAATAGATAGAATGGTAATTAATTTGCATTCTTCAGTCCTCACTCATCGTGTCAAAATCTTCTCCCTGTGGTTTGTACTAACGTCTAGCATCTGTCACTTGGATGCATGAACATTAAATCACCAACCAGCCTAACTTATAACAACTCAATAATTCCACCTGAGTTTAACACGAACTTAACAGTTTGTTTGTAGTGTAAAATTGGGGTCCATTTTGGAATATACATGAAAGCTATTGGATGGAGCATCAACCTCGATTAGGAAATTCAGGTTGCAGATCCGAAACCAAACACGCCAAAAAGAATCAAAAGACAACCTCCGACTTTTAAACACAACACTAGGGGTATGTAATTAGTCCAAATAATTATCTTTGAACAATCATTAAAAATCATGCCATCATATTGGTAGTGAGACTCAAACTACAAGAGTCTAATAAGAGTATATCATCGTATTACTCTAAACTCTCACATTCCTCTATGATTACATCAATATTTCCTACATAACATTAGTGAAATATGAAAATATCTATTCAAAAATATCAGAGAGGGTAGGCAGGATAGTGAGTTTGTGTAAAAGGGTACCACATAGGCAATGTGAGAGTAATTTACTTACCCTGAGGGTAAGCTGGATTGGAGAGTAACAGGGATTAACTTTAAAGGGAGAAGTGTTTTTACTAATTGCTGTGGGCATGTTTGCTAAGGAAAAAATGTTAGTAATAGTTACCATAGTCAGGAATAGGACTTATCTATTGAAGAAAACCGGGAAGTATTAGGACTTATCTATTGTTGGGACTACTGAATCAATGTTAAAGATAAAACGATTTTGACAAAACACGCTAGCATCACAAGTGAGCTATGTAACCACAACAAAATAGAGCTAACCTCACGCTAAGCATAAGCACTAAACTGCACAATGTACAACGGAACAAGAATGGCACACTCCATCAAACAACATGAATAACAGCTATCATCACAAATCCACACACAGAGTCGCTAATTTACTATTAATTATCACCTTCTGAAACACGAAACAATCCAAATTTCAATCATATGCTGAACTAAGCTAAATCCGAGTCTAATTGCAAGCGGCAATCATCAAATTCTAACATAACCCTAATATAGGGTTATCTGTTCCTCGAGGAAAGAAAATTGAACAGACCTGAAAAAACAAAAAAAAACTAGCGATTCCTCTCAGCAGGCAATGGACGATTGAAGCCGCCGCGGCGGTTCATGTACTGGCGCGGTTGTCGCTTGGTGACGGCTCTGACGCCGCTGACATCAGCACCGGGAACCGGTTTCCCCTTGGTGGAGTCAAACCCGACGGGAATCCCCAGCATCTTCATCATCTCCAGTTCGTCCTCGTTCCCCCCCTCAGCTTCTCCTCCGTTCTCCTTCTGCTTCTGCTGCTGCTCCATAGCGATACCGTCCACGAAGTCCGACACCGCTTTCTTCGTCTCCTTGTGCTCCTCCTCCACGGACTCTCTCCGGTGGCGCTTCCTCGGCTGATCGGGGGAGGGCGTCCGGTGGTGGCGCCGCCGGTGTGAGCGCTCGCTGGGCGATGGCGAGCGCGCGTGGCGGGAGCGCCCACGGTCAGGTGAACGCGAACGAGATCTCTTGCTACGCACTCTGTCACGGTCACGTTCACGTTCCCGATCGCGGTCATCCTTTTCTCGTTCTCGTTCCCGATCGCGGTCGCGGTCACGGTCACGGTCATCCTTGTCTCGCTCACGGTCGCGTTCGCGTTCGCCCTTGTCTCGCTCACGGTCGCCCTTATCTCGCTCACGGTCGCGGTCGTCCTTGTCTCGTCTTCGTTTTCTTTCTCTGTCCCGAGTTCGGTCACGGTCGCGGTCGCGGTCAGTCATGGTGCAGAGAGGGGCTGAGGTTCATGGTTGGCTCTGCCAAAACCCTATAATAAACCACCTACAAGGGATGCCATTGCTAATTGTTGTGTACTGCCTCCAACTTCACTACGAGATTAAAAAGTTGTTTTAAATTCACAAAACAAAAATTGCATTCTTTCATAGAAATTATAAGATGTAAAGAAATTGTTATTTTCTAAAATTTTAATTCTTTGATTAATATATGTTGATTTGTTAATTAAGTTTTCTTTAAAGTAATTTTTTTAAATCGGTGATTAAACTTCTAAATCCAGTACGATACACTATACATGTAAATAATTATAACAATTAAGATGAAATTCTTTTTTATTTTAAGAATTTAAAGAGTGGATAATAATTTAATTATTGTTTTTAAAAATTTAAATATGAAAAATTTTGCTTTTTACAGTAGAAAATTTGAGAGTAAAAATTATGAAAAATTGATGGTGATTTCTTTTTATTTTGCTTCAAATAAAAAGAAAACATGACAATGCACTGTGAAAGTCGCATTTATTTTCTTTCCACGCTTAATTGATAAAAAATATAAAAAAATTGTGATATAAGTAAATATGAATAATATTTGTGACATGATATAATTAACTATGTCATGTTTACTATACTACTTTTTTAGTACTTTCTATCAAAAAATCAATATAAACCATTATAATTGTAAACATAATTAAATATGTAGATTTTTAAATATTTTTTAAATATAATAAAGTAGTGTAATAATATATAAACAATAAAATATTATATAAATAATTTTTATTGGTTTTTATTTATTTAAATTAAAAGAACTTATATTTTTACCTTTTTTTCTCTTCTTTTATTTTACTTTTTAACCTCTCAGTTTCAATCTTAAAGATAAAATATAAATTTAGTTAGAAAAAAAATCCACTTTTTTATATTTAAATATCATTATAGTTTGATGAACCATGAATGAAATTTATTAGTATTCAATTTTACATTAAAATGTGTGATTTTGAAGGATATATTTTAACATGTGAACTGTAACACTAAGTTATATTAATTGTTGTTCTCAAGTAACCTGGGTTAGATTAGTCAACCCATAGGTTATACATTCTTGAGTAAAAAAAATTATGCTATGATTAGAAGCTATATCTTTTGATAATGATAAGCTCACAAATTTTTTGAGTTCTAGGACGACAATTATTAAGATAGAGATAGTATCAATTATCAATTATTTAAATAAACAATTATGATATAATTTTATATTTATTTTGCTCTATTTTATTTTTTTAAAATATTTGGTCATTTAGAGGACTGTGTTTCTTTTAATGGAAAATAAATTAAGTTATTCATTTCACTATTCATATAATATTTTATTTTACGCTAAATATGTTTTTCATACAATTCTTTTAGGATAATAACAAAAATTATCACATTCTTCGGACCGTATATATATTTTTTGTTTGAATTTTGAATTTTAATTAATATAATTAAGTTGACATTTCTCTTTCAACTAGATATTTATTGTTGTTGATTAAAATAAGATGATAATTATTTATTTGACATGATAAAAATGGATTACTTTAGAATAATAAATTTTTGATATCACGAGCTTTGATAACTTTTATTTATGTTACATCAACTTTTTATAATTTTTGTTTTGAGTAAATTAGTTTACGTTTAACCGATTTAAGTATATTATGTTTTGGTTGTTCAATGATTTTAATACATTTTTTAATTACCGATTTTGGGTGATGCAGTAATGTTTAATTTAATAATATGTAAAATTAACTGTTTTTTTTTTAATTCATGTAAAATAAGTGAAATTGGTTTTGGTTACTATAATATTATTTTTTTATGATAGGTAAGTAACATTTATTTTATAAATTTTAATTTGTTAAGGATGTCAAATGCTAAAATTCTATCAAAATATTAAGTATAACTTAAAATTATCATTTAACTTTTTATTTAACATATTAACAATTGTCATGTAATACTTTACAAATCAAAACAACCATTTCAAATTTTGAGGCAAATTTTTTCTTTACAACAACTAAAACCAAAACATTCCTTACAAAGGCTTTTATTTTAGAGATTGTTGAATATTTTTTTTTCATTAAAATCAAAATAGTCTCTAGTAACTAATTCAAAAAATAAAAATCTCTCAAACTATTTTAGATAGGACTTCAATGAAAAAAATCGAAAACGTAATTTAATGTAAAATGAAGGCATTATCTTTAATGAAATATCATTTTGATGGCAAAGTATATTTATTTTCCCACCCACAAGACCAACTATCAAAATTATGTTTCATGAAACGAAGAAATTGGAGCAAATTCAAACTTTACTCACATATTCCTAACTCAAAATTTGTCCCTATTTTAGAAAAAGAGAAAAAAATAAACAAAAGAGAGTACCCCACATAGTATTACTTTTACATACATTGTATTAACTTAAATATGTTTTTATTTATATCTTTTTTTATTTGGTTACATTTTAAACTTTTATTTTTCTCTCAATCTCTTTAAAATTGCAGTCCTCATAAATATATAAATTTTGATTATAATTATCGTATAAAAATTACACACACACACACACACATATATATATATATATATATATATATATATATATATATATATATTTTTTTTCAAAATTTGAAATCATTACCTGATTCTCAATATTTATTTTAGAATAGATAAAAACCTATTTTACAAATCTTAAAAAAATATTATTTTATGATACTAGTAAATATTACATAAAATAATTATTTAGCATACAAAAAATATGTTATATTTAATTATTGTTTAGCATAATAACGAAAAATTAAATAATTGTAACTTTCCCAAAAAAATATCTCAATTTTAAATAATTATTAACTTTAATAAGAAGCAATACTTTTTATAGACATTTAATCAAAATTCGTTTTCAATTTTTGATAGCAAAGTATTTTTATTTTATTTTAAACCATCGAACACATTTGGATATTTTGAGTAACCGGAAGCCATTTGCTTGTTTTTTAAAAATAATCGAAGTCATTTGTATTTTGTTTTTTTTTTCTTTCTTTTTTTTAAATTAATCAATGTTATCTTCATTTTTTTCTTTCAAAAATTCGACGTTCTATTCGAATTTCTTTAATTGAAGTTCTCTTTGATTTTTCTGTATAGATGTTTCAAACTGATACATACTATTGGTCATTTTCTACAATCATTTTTTTTAAAATCGCTGCAAGTTACGAAACTAAACAAAAAGCTTCAACTTCCCCCTTTTATTTACCACACTGAAAAGGACACCCAAATATTTTTTATAATCAATTTCAATGACTTTAAATAGCAGTCAAAACCAAATCAACTTTCAAATTGTCACCAATTTATAGCTCCCATCTCAGTTTTTTAAATCACACCAATTGAAACTTTTTTGTTTTTCTTTGATTTGCAAATTTTACGTCTAGATCAATTTCAATAATTAAAATTTTTACACTTCTTTTGATAAAATCTCTAAATTGGAGAACACATTTCCATAAGGCTAGCCTTCTTCCAAGTATAATTTCTTATTTATGATAAAAGGAAGTTAATTTTGCAACTTCAAGTAACTATTTTTCTCAGATCAAGTAACTACTTACGTAAGTTATTGATCCTGTATATTTTGGATATTGTTTAGAGTGAAATTAAAATAATTTCAATAACACCTTTTTCTGAAGTTAATCCATGGTTTTAAAATTTATATCCATAAGAACCCATAAATATTTTATCTAGTAGAACCATTTCGCCAAAATGAATAAAAAATTATTAAGCCATTGTCATCAATAAATTAGTGATCATAAACAAAAATTCAACACGTTACTCATATTTTACGTCGTTTTGTTTTTGATAAATTTTCATCAACAAACCTAATTTCACACGTCTTTAAGAAAGAGTATAAATACTCCTCTAAGACATTTTAGTTTTCACAGTAAATTTATTCATAATGTGTCTCTATGTTGTTTTGCTATAAATTGGGTGTTTAAAAAAATTAAAAATATAAATATTATTTGAAACATAAGTAAATATCGAGATCATACAAACATGCGTCAAAAAAATAAAGATATGAAATAGTAAATATAGAAAATGTTTAAAGAAATAAAAGAAATGAGAAAAATGTGTAAAAGTAAATAATAATAAAGTGTCTCGAGTAAATGATTGAAACAAATAAAAAAGGAAATGGAAAGAGATAAATATTCTAACATAAATTATTCAAATGAAATGATTAAGAATGTAGTAATTTCTCTACTTGTGAGCGTCTCATAACTTAAAATTTTATGATGAAGTATAATATTTACACAACACAAATTTTAACTAGCTATAACTTTCATTAATATTTACTATTGATAGTTTTGATATTCGATTTCTAATGTGAATGACATTTTAATATTTATTCTTTTACAAATATGATATTTAAGCATCTTGATATTCTATAGACATTACATTATTTCAATTGATAAAGCAAAATAACATCTAAGTTAACGATGCATGGAAGTTTCATTGAATCCTTCACCAAATGAATGTTTGATTTTGTGTTAGATAAATCAATTGTGGATTCATGTTTTATATTTAATTTGAAATATTTAATTTTTATATTTGAAACATAACTTCTAGACTATAACCATGTAGTTTGAATTAAAAGAACATTAATGAAATCGTTATTGGAAGTGGTTGTAACTTCATTTTCTTGTAACGTGATCTTTCTTCTTTGATTATTATATGAGAACATATGATCAATTTGGCTTTGAATTAAATTTTCAATTATTTATCGAATGTCATAGTTAACATTGATGGCTACAAATATAAGTAAATCAGTCCAAGGAATTAAAAAAAAAAAAAAATAGCCTTCCAGAAGCCACCTACAAATAATTTAGTTTTGACCATTTCATCTTCATTATCCATTTTTTTTCTGACAGTGTAAAAGGTACAGCTGCAAATTAAAAATGAAGTAACGTATGATATAGAGAACTCATGGCAGAGGCTGCTTTGAAATAATTTTCTTAAAACTGTGATTATAATTTTTGTTTCAGTTAATTATATTTTAATTCCTATTTAGTACTCATACCTGTAAATTTCTAAGAAGGCAATGAGAACAACCATGAAAGAGTTCTGATTTTAAAAGAAAATAAAATAAAACAAATAAGACAATAGAACAAAAGTTCAAGATTTTCTTTCAACATTTACGAAAAATGAAACTAAGATGAGTAATTTTAAATCAATATAAATTACAATCCAAAATATAAAAATCGCTCAAAATATTCAGTAAACATTAAAAAGTTTTGGAAAATGAATTTTAATTTCACTAATTTGAATTTTATCTATAATTTTGCAAAATAATTCAAACTAAATTATAAATATTAGTTAGGTAAGTGGAATCAACCGAGTTGATGAATGTGCAAAGTTAACATTTGATAAAATTTTAATGTAAAATTTCATTCACTTGTCTTGCATGATTGTTCTCTGGGCCTTTAAAACAGAACTTAAACACCTCTGTTTCTATTTTAACTGAAATAAGTTATTTGCTATGAATGATTTTTGTGGTGTTATGAATGCTTACTATAATTGTCTATTGATCTTCCATACTTATTACTTTGTAATGAGTAATCTTTTAGTTATATTTTGTATTTGTAAATAGAAGAATGAAAATACTTAGTTCTCAATTTTTTTCTCCTCAGTATCTCTGATCTAATATTATATTTTATAACAGGATTCTAGATGTGAAATAGAATGTGAACTAGTAATATATTATGACATATCATTATCACATCTTGATTTTCATAAAAAAAAAATGCGAATTAAAATTTCAAAGAATAGTTTATTTGGAAAGATTAGCCAATTAATTATCATTTGTATTTAAAGACAAAAAAGGGTAAGTAAGATAATATTTTAATGCATGGACTAGACTAAACATCCAATTAGATTAGACATTCACTTTGGATAATATGATATATAACCAACCAATCTTAACTAGGTTTAAAGTTGATGACAATGAAACAAAATATTATAACATATGGAAAGGAAAAAGAATATATATGTTTTGATACTACCTCACTCTAATAAGAAGTCTTATGACAATAACATAAAGACTAAATTACCCTTAACTACTATATGTATATAATTATGTGATAGGAACATGGTAGACATATATATTTTAAAGATAAAAATCTTTGAATGAGAAAAGGAGTTAAAAGAACATGAAAATCCAATTGAGGAGATGAAAATATTAAAAGATTTATTAGATGAAGTGAAAATTCTAAATCATTCTTTAGATATAAATAATGATTTAATTTTAGAAGAATCTCAATACCTAAAAATTATTGAAAATGATTATATCTCATAAAATTATGTATAGAATAAAACAACATAGAATCAACTTGATTATACTTTGCATGTAACATAGTGATGAATGACATTAAGGATCAAGAACCAATATCTATTGAATATCTTTTGCAAAGAAATTACTAGTCAAAATAAAAATATGTATAAAACAAGATTATATTCACTTATTGAATGGAGGGTTTTTGGACTTGTAAGTTGAACATCTAAAATTGTAAAACTAGTTGGATATGGATGTTTGTGCAAAAACAAAATAAGAACAGTGAAATTGTTGAATGTAACTACATATTTGATTAGTTTAAATTTACATCTAATGAATTTTTCACAACCTTCTTATATGCCCCTCTTAAAAATGATATTTATAAGAATACTTCTAAAATAATTAATTTGTCCAACAATGCAAATTCTAGAAAGTATCATTCAATCAAATTGAACATGTCCCTTTAATGAAATAAAACAATCACATGTGATATAATCATCTCTGTATTTATAATTGTATTTATTTATTTTCTTTCATTAAAGATTTATTCTTTCTTTTCATCTTTTAAATTAAAATATAATAATAAAAAATGTTATTCAAAAATTGATAAATATATTAAATAATAAACTAATAAAACCTTAAGATTAAATATTTATTATCACTAAAAGCTAAAATTATATATTTTGCAGTCCAACATTAAAAAATATAAAACAAAATTTTAAGATCAACTTAAAAAACATAAAAAAAACATAAAAATACAATGATAAATAAAACCATAAGTATGAAGTTGATGGTGTGACTCTTAAGAAAACTTGACAACTTAGAAAAAAATTACAACAATCTTAAAGTTTGCAGTTTTGTTTAGTTATACTGATCAACTCGTGCATAGGACTGTATATTTAAAGATGACTCGATAGTGAGTGACCCAATAGGCTCAACAACCTTGTTATAGTAGACTCTGATTTTATCTTTTAAGAAATGAATTTTAAGTTCAATTAAACCTTACAAAATTGACTTATAAAAGTAAAGTTTATATCTACTTATAAACTATTAAAAAATCTTATTTATATTTGACGTGAGATCTCCTACCATACTCGTTCTAAATTACTAAAAAATAGTATCTTATTCTAAAATTTTCATAATTAGGATTTTTTATTGTTATTTGATATTGAAAAAAAGAAAAATATATAAATTTTCACGTTATTTATTTTAGAATATCATATTTTTTTTGAAGTATCATTTAGTAAATATTGTGATCACTATAAACACATGAATGAGTATGTTTATTATTAAATAAAAAATAATATACAAATTTCATGTTAATTAGATATAAAAGAAAACAATTATGATTTTTTATTTAAAAGATACATAAGAGACTGGTAATTTTGTAAAGCAAATTTTCAAAAGGTGAGTTAGGCGGCAACCAACTTAACGGTGCAGAAGGTTAGATACTTAACTGTGCATAAGGTATAATATTGTGTCATTCCTCATCCCATAAAATTGTATTCAGTTGCTAATTTAGATACTCTCTGGCCTGCCACTTTGACCAACAAAAGAAAAGTGGAAAATGAAAAACAAAACTGGTTGGCAGGGATGGATCAGATCAGATACAATGCTTGTAAAATAACAAACAAAAGTTTCTTAGTTTTTTAAAATCATAGCATCTTCAGATAGTTTAATTCTGAGTTGGATTTCTATTTCTCATTTTTTTTTTCATCATTGTTACTAACTGTGTATGCATGCATATTTCTTGGTGGACTTATGAACAACTAAATGACAGGTTCAGAGAAATTAAACATGTTAGTTTGCATCGAAGTTAGTATATTATCATGTTAGAAGAATAAAATACTAAATTTACTGTATGTAGTTTCTTCCCTATGATGTAACAATTTCAATATTTTTCAAACAAAGAAGACTGTTTGTTTGAAAAAGTGTGCACTGCATCGAATTGATTAACTGGTGGTCAAAACATTTTTTTGCACGCCTAAGTCAGTTTCTTATATTTGTTGGTTACATTGATGAACACCACAAACCCCAATATTGGGTACAACACTAAAGTGTAAAGCTGGTAAGCCATATTTATTCACTCAACGTTTCCCAACACAACCAAGTTTTTTTATTCAAATTTCATTATTTTATATCACTCCTTGTCTTCAGCCAATCATATCTTCACCACGTACCAAAGACCATCTTATAAATGGAAACAAACAAAAGAAAGACAAAATTCACATTTTTACACCCCAAGGCTTAATATAATATGCATTGATGTCATCCTAGTTTGTTCTTATTTGTTCACATTTAAAGTATCTTCAATGTGATATGGATTTCTTATTATTTTGAGTTTTGGGGTCTCTCAAATTTTTGTTTTTGGGACTAAAATAGACCAATGCTCAAGGCACATAGTAAAGAAAGTATGTGAAGCTCGTGAATAGAAAAGAGCATGTCATATAGCATGCCTTGTAGCTTCTGTTAAAATTTTCATTGGAGACTGTTCATGTGCATTTAGCTAAGGAACTTTAATGGCTAAAAGTGACAATACAATCGTGTTTACATATAAGTGGTTGGCCAGAAAAGGACTTTGTCGCTTCCAACATCATGGTAAAAGGAAAGCCAAATATCACCATTTATTCACCATAGTGGTCCTGTTATGCGCATATATATTTACACTATACTAAAAAAACAGATGTACTTGGGACCGTAGATATGTTAAAGCTCGTGATTGAATTAATTTCAAATTGAATATCACTGATAGTTTAAGATGACAATTCTCTGTAGCTTGTTCAAATCATATTAAAAAAAAGTGAGGAAATGAAAATAAAATTATAAAGATGGAAATAATAATGAGAGAAAATGGAGAATTACAAGTCTAAGTCTTTTTCTGCTTTCACATTGCTTAAGAAAACTGTGTTACAGTTTATTTCAGCAATCAACTTCAAATTTAAGAAAACCACATGCACAAAGTAACCTTCCATAATCTAAGATCATTTTGGTGCCATGAAAAGGAGGGAGGAAGATAACATTACAAGCTTTGATTGTGGCAAGATTGACCAAAGTTACAAAACATTCAACTAGTACACGATTATTAATATTTATAGTGGAAACTTTTTGGTCTTTAGATGTTAATGTGTCTTTCAAGTGCCTTCACTTGTTTCTATGGTCTCTCTACATAACTGCGTCATGACGAATCTTTACATGTCCTGGCATAACTAGAAAAAAAAAAATAGCATCACCATATATATAATGTGCCTGAACCACTGAACAAAAAAAAAAAATCAATGCATCCATTTGGCTTATAATAGTATTAAATTAAAATCACGGGTTCAAATAATTTAGTAATGCTACCTATTATATATATAAGATGTCGTCAATATCAAAAGGGTATGGATTAGATAAGTGTGGTTGATGCTAAACAAATGGCATGTTATTTTGTTACTTGAAAGGAGCACATGCATTGCCTAGATCGTACTTTATCCATTGCTGTTATTAGCTAATGATGATTGTGTAGAATCTTTTAGTTTGGTGGTGGTGAGATTACTTTGATTATTCTGTAACACTGCTAGGTATAAGAAAAAAAAAATGGATCTGTGGTTTAACTGCTTCATACGTAAAGGGGTTAGGTGTTTATTCCTCCACTGTTTTATGGATTTTCTGTTTTATTTATGTTTCTTCTTTATGAAGATGGTTTATATATATACACCAGAGGGTACGAGTTCTTCATCCCAAAACAAAAAATGTACAGCTTCTTCAAGTTTGGTTTTTGGATTAATAATTTGTCACATGCTATTAAGTCCCACCTAATTATGGACAGTGGCACATGGAACCGTTACATTATCAACATCAGTTTTCCAGCTTTGAAAAGAGCTAAAAACATCCAAATCCAAACAGTAATGAACTAACTCCTCTAGTGAAATTCATTATAGGATGTAACCTACCTTTTGTGATTCTTCAATGTGATATAAGATTTAAGAATTTAACAAAAAAATTAACTTTGATCTTTAATTCACCTTAGGTTAGATTCTACTATTAAGAACAGTTCTTAAAGTTCTTGTAAAGAAACAAAATCTCTACTTAGCATTCAAGTCACCTTTCTGTAATAAAAGAAGTATTAGAAAACAGTGATGATATTCAAAAGCATGTATAATGTAAGATTTCATTCATGATGGAGCATATAAAGTGAATTTTATGTTTTAAATGCCAATTAATTTTAACCCCCTTTGGAGTAATCCCATTATAGCTGCTAATATCACAGAGATTTCTGAAAATGAAGTTATGGAGCGGTGATACAATAAATATGGCTTTTAACATAAACTTGGTCTGAAAATAATTTGACATAATGAAAGCTACTTTTTCATTACAACTGGTTTTTCCATCATAAATGCAAAGTAGTTTACCTGAACCATTGCCTGAGTTGGACATGGCTATCTACTGTAGCACCGATAGTAGCATACTCAGAAACTGACACATGGGATGAGGGTTCCCTCCAATTTTTCCTTTTTGATGAATTTAGTAGCACATACACATTATTTATAAGGAAAATAAATGAGAAGAAAAATGAGAGGCGAAATTCCATACTTACATTTCTTTGTTCTTTTATTTATGGTTAATTAATTCTTAACTTGAGTTTGAGAAATTGTTTAAGAAATTCATTTTGATTACATCAGCAATTGAAGAAATAGTCATGGAACACGCATGTCTAACTTCTAGATGCGATTAAGAATGACAGAGATATTTGATAAACTTATGTTACTATTACGTTGTGAAAAGCACGGGTCACTCCTGGTGGCAATTAATTAGGTGAATTAACAAACAATATTCAAAGCAAATTAAATAGAGAGGATAGATAATAGGGCGAGGCTATCCTGTAAGAACCAGAATTGCAACCCCTTTATATTCAATCCTTATTTTTCTTTCTTCGTACCCTTCTCTCTACAAGTAAACTTTTCTTGCCATTTGTATCTAGAAAAGTTATCATAGCATAGCATGGATGGTTTTGGAGACAAAGCATTTAAGCTTCTCTAATGGTCCCTCCCTAGTACATGCCACTTCTTCACGCCACACCTTTTTTCAACTAAGAAAACAAAACCTACGAGAGAGTGCTCGTGGTCGTGTCTCTCTATGCTTGTGAGACCCAAACGAGCTCTCTGTTTTCGATTGCTCTGCTCTGCATGAAACAGAGTACCCTGTTGGATTGTTCATTGCAATGGGATATATTCGGAGCAACAGCTTCAAGAGGCTCTTCTCCTTTGGAAGACGTAGTTCAAAGGAACAAGTTCTGAGTCCTAAGGGTGGAGAAAGTCAAGAGATTCTTCCGTATAAAGAAGAACCTTCTGGAAGACCCTCTTGGAAGTGCTTCTCTTATGAAGACTTGTTTGATGCCACAAATGGCTTCAGCTCAGGTAATTCAGGCTTGGTTTGAGAATTTAAGTATGTTCCTTTTTTGCTTTCTGTTGAATTTTTTTTGGTTCTTGTGGCAGAAAATTTGGTGGGAAAAGGAGGGTATGCGGAGGTTTACAAGGGAACAGTGAATGGGGGTGAGGAAATTGCTGTGAAGAGACTCACAAGAACTTCGAGGGACGAGAGAAAGGAGAAAGAGTTTTTGACAGAGATTGGTACAATTGGTCATGTGAACCATTCCAATGTGTTGCCTCTTCTGGGGTGTTGTATTGACAATGGCCTTTACCTTGTTTTTGAGCTATCTTCTAGAGGTTCTGTTGCATCTCTTCTTCATGGTAGTTACCGAACCAACATCAGCCAAAACCAAATCTTTTTCCCTCTCATAAAAATTGAATTTTTGGCAGCAAAAAAGTTGCATGCATTCTGAGTTTACCGAAAGGGTTTTATGAGTGTGTGGGTTTTTTCTTGTAGATGAAAAGTTGCCCCCTTTAGATTGGAAAACGAGGCACAAGATAGCCATTGGAACTGCACGAGGCCTCCACTACTTGCATAAGGGCTGCAAGAGGAGGATAATCCACCGGGACATTAAGGCCTCAAACATTTTGTTAACAAAGGATTTTGAGCCACAGGTCCATCTTCAATCTGTATTATAGTCACTTTTCCCATTTTAGTGGAATCAATATTTCAAAAAGTATTGATTGTGTTTTATGATTGTGGCAGATATCTGATTTTGGACTAGCAAAATGGCTTCCATCTCAATGGACTCATCATTCCATTGCCCCTATAGAAGGGACATTTGGGTACTCACCTTTTCATGGACCCTTCAATGATAACATGGATATTATAGTTTAAAATGGCTTGAAAATGGATATGTTTTGAATCTTTTGCAGACATTTGGCCCCAGAGTACTACTTGCATGGAGTTGTGGATGAGAAGACAGATGTGTTTGCCTTTGGAGTGTTCTTGCTAGAAGTAATCTCCGGCAGAAAACCAGTGGATGGGTCACACCAAAGCTTACACAGCTGGGTAAGAAACCCCTTTCCTTTGAGGACTTTTGTTATGAACTTGGCGTGTTCCATGAGAAATGGCTTATGGTTTGTTTGGTCTAATGGTGACTTTTAACGTTGGTTAAGTCATTAATTAACCATGTGTTTTGAACAAATAGGCGAAACCAATTTTGAAGAAGGGTGGGATTGAGGAGTTGGTAGATCCAAGGCTTGAAGGGGCTTATGATGTGACACAGTTAAAAATATTTGCTTTTGCTGCATCTCTTTGCATTCGGGCTTCTTCAACTTGGCGACCTACCATGACCGAGGTACCTACCTTACACTTCTTTCTTCTGTTTCGATTCCCTTCTTTTACAACAATATGTAAACTTTGGAAATTATTAATTAAATTTCATAAATTAGAAAAATCGACAAATAGAGTTTATTTAATGAAAAGCTTAGAGAATGCGCTTTTTTATTTTGTAGTATTTTTAGAATAATAACGAAGCGTATATTTAAAAGAGCCTTTTCTTATTTAAAAAGATTGCCTTTTGTTTTTATCTATTTATGTAGTGTCTCGAGAACGTTGGTTAGTATTTACTGAAAAAAAAGTGTATTTTTAATTAAAAATATTTTTGAAATGTTTTATATTGTTCGTATTTCTATATCTTTTGAAAAGGACAAGAATCTTTTAGAAAGTCATTTTAATGTTTCTCTCGAGTTAAAAAATATTTCGTAAAAGCACTTTATAAGACTTATTTCCTCAAAATAATAAAAAAGCTTAATGGGCTTATAAATTATTCCGTTAAATAATTAGAGATGTATATACTCTAATTTTACAATACTGGTCTGTGTAATATTTTCAACTAAAATAATATATTTATTTATTTATTTGGGATTAATCTACTCTTTTTTTACATTATTGGTAATAAAAATAAAAGGCTATATTAAAAGAGATAAAAAATATGAAAAATAAAAAAAATGTTAATAATTTTTTAAAAAACAATCTCATTAAATAATATCTCTCTTTGAATCACTTTTGAATCTTGTGCAAGATAATTATAGACACTATTAAAGAAATATTTAATATACTTTACTGAAAGATTTCAATTGCTTAAAGTTATTAAATATGTTTTATATTATTTATGACAAAATAAATATTTTCAAAATACTTCCATAACATTTGAAAATAAATAGGTATCTTGGTGTTCTTTCCATCAATTTTCTTCTTGCCATGGAAACTAATCACCAACTTCGATTTGATCATCAGATTAATTAGGAACAATAAAAAATGACTGGTATAACCACCACGATATTTTGCACAAGTAAAACACATTTGATGTGTAGCAAAATTATATTGAAACGTGGCACTTGTAATTTTTTTATCATTTGCTAAGCCAAGTTTTATTTATTTAGACGTGATATTTTCTTCAGAATCAGCAACGCTTTCAAGTAATTAAATACAATAAAAGTACACATACACACAAAAAATAGTGCTTTCAAGTAATAAATACATGTAAACGAAAAACAAAGTATTATAATTATTTAATCATTTTATTATGACTACCATTCCTTTCAAATAGTATTATTATTGTGTGGGGCTTATTAATTATTATTAGTATTATTTGATAAGCAACTATTTTATTTTTTAATTTTCTCAACGGCTGAATTTCTTAGTTTGGGTGAGTTAACCTTGGGAAGAATTGTGAATTTGTCACGTTATCAATTATTAGCATATGTGGCGTGTTCAGCAATCCAATTATTGCTTTTTAGATTAGTGCGTTTCCAAGTCACCAATAAACTATGCATATTTGATCAATTTTCTGGCTTCAAAGTTCAAACATTCAATTAACCTAAATATAATAATAATACCCTTTTCATTTACTTAATTACGATGACTTTCAGCGTCATTCTCGGATAGATTCATCATAATTTTGTGGATGCCAATGGTGGCCCTTTTCTTCCCATGCAAATTCATCAATCACTTGATGTTCTCTTCTACCTAATTTTATCCCTTTATGCTAGCAGCACGACAGCACACATAATATATGCTAATTCATATGATATAAATGTGTAACACAAATCAATAAATCAATGTATATATATGTAGCAAAATGAAAAGACAAATTAAATGCGTAGTTGTATTAGGTTCCATGTCACCCCTTGGTGATGATTCGTACATTTATCCAACACACACAGATGAAACACCTTCAATTCATTATTGTGGGCCACTTGTTCTTATTGTGGCAGTATTCACGTAATTGTGAGAATTCAGAAAACTCTCTGCATGTGCACAATGACTCATTTATCTACATGACTAGTTAAAAATTGTGATATATGATTAATTGATTGATGGTGAAGAAATAGTGAGCTCATTAGTCTTAATGAGATTTATTTATGAATTTTCAGGTACTGGAGATAATGGAAGAGGGAGAAATGGATACAGAAAAATGGAAAATGGGAGAGGAAGAAGAAGAAGAGGAAGATGAGTTCTGGGGTTTTGAGGATCTGGAATATGAATATGATAGCTCCTTTTCAATGTCATTACTAGACTCAATTGGAAGCACTACTTAGGAATGTATATATACAAATTTCATGTGGCTATGCTAATGAAATCTATTGTAACATTTTTCATTTACTCTAATTTTGTTATTGTGGATGTGAAAAATTGATGGTAATTGAACCCAATTATGTCGGCAACTCCAGAGGAAAATGACACACAAGAAGGTTGTTCTGATGCACTAACCAATTTCAATCATATGGTTTTGTGAAACAAGGCGTGATGATTGGGTCCAAAATGTCCACTAAGTGCAATTTTTCTACATGATGTGACTGGACTATGAATAATATGAGGTTTAAGCAGTTTCGACAGAGACATTGGAAATAGATTGAGCATAAAATGATGGCTCATATTTTTGAACTATTGTTTGAGGAAGGAGAGGCGATGATTTCGGTGGTTTTATATCCCAATAAGATTTTGATTCCTTATATATAAAGTGGTGAGATTTGCATTTTTATTTTACTCTTGGATCAACATGCCTGGTAGCTGAGTAAGATGTTGTTGTTCTTGTAACTTGAAAATGAAGAAACTATTGATTATATCTCATCTTCTTACTTAATAATCCAGTATAATTTATATTTTTTTCATAATCGTTAATATTTTATTAATATATATTTCTATATTATAATAAAGTAAATAATTAAAATAAAAGTATATTATAATGATAAATAAAATAAGATAATTTAAATTTTTGGTATTTTATGAAATAATTTTGGTTTTTTTATGTAAAATGTAATTCTTTTATTAAAATTTTATAATGATTTCTCTTCATTTTAATTTAAAACTTATTTAATATCTAATTTATATTTGCAAAAATTATTTTTTACATTACATTATTTTATAAAATTACGATATTAACATGTCTTGAAGATTATTTTGTAAATGGTATTTTGAGATTAGTGGTAGATATTTAAATATTTTTTAACATTTGATTATATTTCATTTTTAATATAAGATACTTTGTTACTTTTGAAATATATCAATCAATTTTTTGCAGTTTACTACATCAATCAAACTGTTTACCAATTTTTCATTCACTTTTTTTGTAACCTTTTTTTTCTTGATCCACACAATCTCATTTTTCACTTAATTTTTCTTTTCTTTTCTATCATTTTCCACCACTTCCTTTTTACTTTTTATAAAAAAATTTATGTTTAGTACTGACTATATGATTTATTTTATATTTCTTCTATAATGTTATCTTCTAACATGGGAAATATTTTAATAGAACAGATATTTGTTTGTTACTTAACAGTGAAGAATTATTGATGGAATAAACTATAGTTTTAAACTCCAACTAGCTTATTTTTTCATAATCAAGAAATTTCTTTTTTTGGGGATCAATGATTCAAGCATAATAAAGAACATAGGAACAATAGGTTTATTGATGGATTTATTGCCTGTCATGCAAGTTGTCATATGCAGAATGCCACAGTCCCCCATTTGAAAATTGGAAGAGCTGTCATGTACTTGTGGATGCATATGATGTTATTAATTATTATAGCAAATATGAATATGAATGGAGCATTTGAATGGATGTAATCTGAACCAAATGCCTAGACAGCAGAGTATGGTGTATTTTGGTTGCATCAGAGTTTGCATTTGAGCAAAAGAAAATTGTGGTGTAAAAAAAAATATATATGTTTGCTGCTAGATGTGGCAAGGGATTTTCCAAGGAGAAGGTGCTTCTTTGTGTCTATTTCAATAACTTACGGTTTAAGAAGGGCTTCGGAAGGAAAATGATTTACAAGGGTCAAAACTTTTAAAAGTGTATTTTAGTTAAGTATACACATTTTGTCTTAATCAATAAATTTTTAAATATAATCATTAAAAGAATAGTTTAAATCTCCCAATATTTTTTAATTCTCCTATTTAAGAAATATATAAATATTAAATATTAAATTATAATCCCTAAAGAAAAAAGGAAAAAGAATCAAAGATTTTTTTCCGTCTCTCAAACTTTGTTTCTGCATTTTAACTTCCTTTCTCCATATTTCATTTATTTCATAATTTGATTACATTTTATAGTAGTTTAAGAATTAGAGATTATTTCTATTTGATTACATTTTCAAATAAAGTAAGTTCATATGTTTTAAAAAAAATTTATTCCCTTTTTTTTATGTGATTTGTTTATCAATCTTAATAGTTTAGTTGAGAAAAGTGATCATTTTAACTTATTTTATCATATATTGAAATTTAGTTATATTTAGATAACTTATTCTAGATTTTTAGATTTTAAAATAACACTAGTGTTTAGTTTTGAAAATTGCCTTGAAGATAAGTATTTTAAGTAAGAGAAGTTAGTTTTAATCTTTCCATAGTAACTTAGGCTAAAGAATCTAAATTTGGAACTAAGGTGGTCATAAGTCTCAAAGTTTTATTGTAGGGATCTGATTGATGAAAATTGATTGATTATATATTGTTTGAAAATGTAGAAATATTAAATTTTGATAATTTGGTATTTAAATGTTGTTATGATGTTAGATAGATTCTTAAATAATGTGGATTGTGAAATTTATAAATCATATATTTGATGTAAATGTGTATGAAATTCACATCATACATTTAAAATAATGTATGAGTTGTTGCTTAATTGTATATTAAGTATTAACATCTATGTTTTAACAAATATCATTTAGTTTGACAAATGATCGAAGTCACATATATTAAGAAATCAGGTGATGAAAAGTTAATGAAAGAACTCATACATACTGTGAATGCCTTTAGATATGTGGTATTCGATGTTTGAAATGATCCTGATCCTTTCTCTTATATTCGCTTATAAATTTAAGTCTTTGGATATTGGATGAAATGTTAGTTTCATATAAAGCCAAGTTATGTTTGAAAAGCGTTTGTTTAATATCTTTAGTGTATACATTCATGTCTATTTTATATGATTGTTAATATTGGTATTAGAATGAAAATGAAATATGGTAGTTAATATATGGTTTTGTATGTCTATGTTTGTATATGAATTATAAATCTAATTATTTTATTTTACTTATATTCGTATATTAGAATTTTATTTCAAATAGCTTATTTTTATCTTATTATCTTATGAACTACGATAATTATAATATGTACACAAATATATATTGATGCAAATGCAAGAGCATATGAAATACCATAGACTTTTATTTTGGATTTCATTCTTTATATATTTATATGAATTTTAAAATACTTTTATATATTTAAAATACTTTTATATATTTATATAAAAGTATTTTAAAATACCATGTACCTTGTATAAACTTTTTGTTGTTGAGTTCACTCTTTGATAGACAAAGGGTGTTATATAAATAATTTTATGTTTATTAAATATTAGCTAAATGTATTTATTTCTTATTTAGAATCTTCTTATTAAAAACTTTTAAAAAAAACTAACAATAAAAGAATATAACATTACTCCATTAAAAAGCATATATCATGAGAGGGCAAAATTAATTACTAACGAATGTCTTTAATAAGAATATGTTTGGTTTAACTGTTAAAAAAAATATTCTTTTCATATTCAGTATTTTGTAATATTCATTAACTATTATGTACTAAAATAAATATATAATTATTTCAATTTAGGCTCATCACTGTTTATAATTTAATGTATTAAACATTTTATAATATAACAAAAATAAATATTATTTATTTGTTTTAAAATAATTTTTAAAGACAACAAAATAATAATTTCAAATTTTAAACGCATGAAAATTAAAAAAATATGTTTTATAATCACTAAACAAATATTTACCTATTTTAGAAAGATTAAAAGTGACAATTTCGCAATTTATGGATGAAAAACAATTTTTTTTATATAGAAATCAAAACTTATTCATTTTGAGATTAAAAAAATATTCAAGTCAATTTTTTTATTAAGAAAATATTTTTATCACAGCAATCATTTATGTGATTAATATTTTAAAAAAAGTACACATTATCTAAAAAGAAAAATTATACGAGACAAAAGGGCTTGCTTTTTATTAACTTAAAGCGTTTAGTGAAGTTTATTTAAACCTTACATATTATATGCCATTAAGACCCAATAGAAAAATATCACAAAATATAAAGTAAAAACGGAGAATTGTGATCACAATCATAAGTTCTAAGAATTCTTATTTAAGAGTCAGAGACGATTTATTTTTGTATAAAATGTTACTATCACATTTATGTACTAACTCTTCAAGGAATACTGTTAAAACACTCATAGGCAGAATTTCATAAAATAAAATATATTGCATAAAAAAATTAACACTAAATGAGAAGTAGTTGACGATAATTGATCATGCTTTCGGACAAAAGTTTTATTATTTTAAACTTAAGTTAACCAATCAAAACCTTGCATTTATGGTATGTGTTAGTTGAATGTTGCTCTAAAGAGCCTAAAAAGTTGTTGGGCAAGTAAAGAACGAATCTTACTTAAATTGTGAAAATATCTTTTAGTTTTCAATACCACTATTGAATTGAATGATATTTAACTTAAGAAAAGACTAAGAGGAATTAATTATGCAACGAAGCATAAATATTAATAAGTTAGTAATCTTGGTGGTAGGTTACATGGGGTGAAAGTGCTTGTACGTGTTGAAGACCGGAGGCTACACACAAAACTGTCCTATAATTAGAAACGTAAATAGAAATAAACGCACAGAAGAACGGTTTCAAGAAAGTGATCAATCATGAGATGCCAACAAATTACTGTAGTTTTTTCATTATAATGAATAGCAGCATGTCAAAGAGAAGGGAAGTCACGCAAAGCAATCATTTTCTAATTAAATAGCGTATATAAATTGTTTAGGATATCATTGTGGACTTTCTATGAATAAGAAGATGAATTTGTATTATATTGTAAACAAAGTGGCCAAAATTTAAAAAGTAAAAAATAGGAAAAAACAATTATTAATTAATGAATTTTATGTTATTTTTTATTTTGTATTTGAATGTCGATTTGATTTAAACTTATTTTTCTTAACACTTAAATAAATTTAGTAGTTATGTTTTAGTTCAGAAATTTGCAGATTGGCCTGTATAGTAGTACATAGGTTTTGTAGTACGATGTAGTTAGTACAAAATAAGATGGTCTAAAATATGAACTATATAAATGAATTACTTTCAATACGTGTTTTAACATGTGTAGACTTAAGAGATGGACCAGTCTCTTTACAGACGCACAAGTCCAACAATAAAAATACAAGTTTTCCTCCTTTCATGTCAATTGACTCGATCAGCTACCAAAATGATGAAACAGTTAATTCAGAATCGATTCAATGCTATTTATAGGTTGCACTTAACGAATGAACAACTGGGCACAAGTAAGCCATGCTGAAAGAGAAACTGATATTATTTAAGAAAAAACAATAAATACATACATTTTCTTCTAGAAAGGGAGTAGGTGATCAGGACATGAAAGCAGATTGGTTTTATAAATTTCTGACATGTTTTCCTAAACCATAGGAACATTGTCTATCCAATTAAACCAATGTCATAATCTGTGATAGTCCTTTGCTGTATTGAATCCTTTTTATCCTCCCTTTTGTACTTTCCATTGTTCAATTTCGATGTGCATCATATCCACACATTTATCAACAACGTACGTGGTCCTGCTATGAAATATATACATTCCAAAAAGGTTTTATTTTTATTAAAAAGCCAGTGTATACGACATATTCAGGGGGAAATGCAATTAAAATATATTTAAAATTATTTTTTATATTTCTTCTTCAGTAACTAAAAGTTGTTACAGTATCAAATTATTTTTCATTAAATACTCAAGGCGCAGGCTTCACCCTTAGGGGGAGGTAGATATTGTATAGGCTCATACCTCACCAACTAAAGATATAATGGACATAAAATTAGGTTAAAACGAATAAGCAGTGAAGAGGGCAAAACCAGATTATCAATATATATTAAGGATCACAATTCATAACACTTAGACCTAAGAATTAAACACTGTAGCTTCTACAGCATTCGCTGCTATATTACCTAGACTCGTTGACAACGATTACAAGCTTACAACATTGCTACCCTGCAAACTACCATCATTCATTACTGTCAAAAATTTCTCCTCATCCAAGAACTTATAACTAAAGAATATATAAATTAAAAAGGTCAATACTAGCAAGGCAAAATCGGTATTGGAAGGGGATCTCAGGCATACCAAACCATCCAGGCAACAACTTAAAGCCGAAACCTTTTGTTGTCCCATCTTTTCCTGCATCAGCTTATTTGACTCATCCCATCATATGAAAGTGGCAAATTGCTAATGCCAGACCAACCTGCAGTGGGTAGAAGGTAGTATTTGAACCAGTCTTGAAGGGCACGTACAAATATCTTTAAAACCAGCCGGTCTTTATGTCTCTTGACTGCTGAGTGACGTCAAAGAAAAATATAATCCATTGATGGGTTTCATACATGTAGTATATCATGCTATAGTCGTTGTTCTTTTCTCCAACAGGGACTCCAAAAATTCCGAGCACAATTTGGTTAGGGGAGGCAACGAATGCGATGATCCACTAAATATGCTCTCCCAGGGCCTCTCGGAAGCAGCAGATGAAATTGATGAAGCCATGTTCCTTTTCAAATCAAACCTGGGTAGCTCTCCATAAATTGACTTGTATCCAAATTGTCCTGAAATTCAAAACCATAAAATGCAATATATTCATGAAGGACTTTTTTACCATACCTAACGTATTGCTCAAATGAACAAATAAAATGCCAGTCAGACGACAAAAAGAATGTGAAATTTGTTTAACGATACAGCCTCTTCAATTCTTTCTTTCTGTATGGGACGTTTTCAATAACAGTGTTAGAGGTGCTAATTTAGGCTACACAACTAAACATCAATGTTGAAGATCATTTCAAATAAAACCAAGCTTAACCGTTCATTTTAATTGTATGGCCATGATTTACTCATCTCACTTTCATCTTATGGGATAGAACTTGAACCTATGACTTTTTTGCCTTCGTCCCTAGACATGAAACAGAACAGTATAGACCCGAACAGAACAAGTCATCACACCTGTTTCTTCAAACACAAGATCATCCTGCCTAGCAATACTAAGCTCACGGGCTTCTTTGCCATATGGATGAAAGACGACATATTCACGATCTCCATTTATATATGCAAGCAGTGTCTGCGATGGTTTCCCGTCAGTAATTGCTGGTTCAGACGGCTCTCCTTTGAGAAAAGCAAGTCCCCCTCCCTTGGCCTGAATGATATAAGCAAGACAGTAAGAACAAGCAAAGCAACATAAATCGTCAAGCATATTTGAGAATTCAAGAGGCACTAAGAATCAATTTTGGAAGAGATATTTCTCAATACAATTCCTAAACAATCTGAATTATTATCCATTTCTATTCTCTGAAAGTTATCATGGATACCTGAAAACTGCCAAAGTGGGGGGAAAATAAAATTTAAATTTAGTTTCTAATTAAATCTCAAAAAGCCAATTGCACAGACTGGTTTGCACTCATTTCATTATTGCTCAGCAGTTAGCATGACATATAGACCTCGAGTTTGTCTCCAACAACCTTCTCCAGTATCTTTTTCGTCTCAGACCACCATATCCAAAATAATGGTATGGCACTTTTGTCTAGTTTTATCAAAGATTTGTTATGTTCACACCAGCACCAGAGCTATAGCATTGCAAATTTTGGCAGAATGGCAATTTGCCATCAATGGTGGTGTAGCACATCTTGCCATTTTGCTTTGTGTTGTGCAACATAAAATAGCCATGGTGGATAAGGCATAGGACGATGGGTATTGGTGGTTTCAGATTGATTGAATTTTTTATTTTTGGCTTTTTTTATAAAAAAATCCAATATTATAGGGATTTAGTAAAAGGAATCTAAATCCCCAAATTTACAGCTTTGTCACAAACTTAACCCACTCTGTCAATGGTGAAGGGAGGTCCACTCCAGCACTCCCTCCAATGAGCACCATCATCATCAATAAAAATGTATCAGTCTCTAATTATCTGAAGTACTGTTTTTTATCTTTTTTAATTGACGTGAAATCCATTTGTTTCGTTTATCTATTTCGTTTTTAGATTCACCTATTTCTTTCCCTTTTGCACACTCAGTTTTCTGCTTCTAAAACTGTATTATCCACTTTCTCTTCTATTCTATATAAGATTTTCATCATTCATTTCTTTCAGTTTCATTCTCAAAGTTGGTCAGTCTGATAGTCTCAGTACTTCTAGCTTTCTAGTTTATAACTTCTAAGTGAGAATGAATTATATTAATTTTCTAGTTTCTGTTTTCATAATATAGCCTATTTCTTCTCTATTAACACGCCTGTCGTATAGACCACTATTGTTTGTTATTTGTTCGCGATACAACCACCAAAAGGCAAAGTGGATTTTTGCTTTTTCTATGATGGGCCCCCATTTGCTATCGATAACACTGGTTTTGTTGGCAAAAGGAAAAATGGTGAAAGTCTGATGCTATTCAGGGTAAATGAGGCTACACTAAATCCTGCACTGTAATAACCAATATTTGGTAACGCGATAATAAAATAAAATATATTTCTTCATTTAATACAAATAAACTCCCTGAGGGTAGCTGCAATGGGCATTTAAAACCCATTGTCAATGCTGATACTTGATAACTCTATTTTTGACATGAAGTCAAAATTTCAGAGAGATGTAAAGGATTTGTACCTTGATTACAGACCAGGAAGCCACAGGAACAGGATCTGTCACGTCGAATAACAAGATAATCCCATCACCTTTAAATGCACAATCATTTGATTCAGGAAGGAGAGCAAGGACTGCAAAATATGACAAATCTATTGCAGAGGAGACAGCTGCAAGAATATGCATCATAATTCTGTCAGATCACCACTACTCCCGTAACGTTCTCATAAGTTTAGAAAGATAAAACAGTATCCAATAATATGGAAGACATAGATGAAAAATATCAACCAATAATTTAGACAAGTTCTACTGATTGCAAGACAGACAAGAATTCAAATGATACATGGTTTCTAAAATTGAATACAAGGGACATTCAAATCATAGTCAGTATATCACAAGGAAAAGAAATAAAATCTTCAAACCTTCTATTTGGAGTCTGTATGACCAAGATGCAGCTAACTTTGACATACTCCAAACAGACAGCTGGGGTTTTGAACCATGAGATACAGACACAAGATAATCCGAGCTTCCAGCAAAGACAAGGCTCGTCATAGGCTAGGGAAAATACAACAAATTAGAGATAAGTAAGAGCAATAATTAATGAATCCCACAAAATATAACCCAAAAGTAATATCATAGCGATGCACACTCAGATACAACAAAAGGAAATTATTTTGTCGCCTTTTTCTCATTCTTGGATAAAATATATTTTAGATTCTAAATATATGGCTAAATTGGTTTTATTTCTTCAAAATAAAATTTTCAATACTCGTAAGTTTAATAATGGTTCCTCACATCACTTATGGTGGCATGGCATGCATCTAGATATGCCACCTTGGAATGGATGATGATAAAACAAGATTGGCTGCATGTCACATCAACAGGGAATTTACTATGGGGATTTAAAAAAAAAAGGTCCAAAACTAACAAAGTTGAGGACTAAAATGAAATATATCCATAATTACAATGAACAAAAATATATTTAAGCCTCTTTATTTTTCATTGTTTTTAGTCTACTGGTGCTGAATTTGATGTTTTGATGCATACTTCTAGATATAGACCAAATTGCAGGTTTTTCTGCCTTCATACCAGGCCTTAAATAGTTAAGAACAGTCAACAGTCACACACAAGTGCTAGCAAATAGTTAAATTATACACTTCACATATTGGATCAGCAACATGTTTTATTTAGAAACTTAGAACACGTTTATAATGTGTTTTAGTATCAAAAGCATAATAATAATAGTAGTAGTAGTAATAATAATAAAAATAATAATAGGGATGACAAGGGTTCAAGAAGATCACCATCGGAGTTTCCCCTATAACAGCAACAAGGACATTATTATTAGGATCCCACAATGTAATAACAGTGTCTGCAGCAACAGCCAGCACAGAACCATCAGCTGAAAAAGCAGCAGCTCTCATGGCTTTATTTCTGCAGAGTCATGATGCATCCACATCATAAAAATCAGTTAGTTGTATAATCAACTTAATTTCAAACAGAAGCAAACAACAGCTAAATCATATTGTGATTAACATGCTGAAGAATATAATTATGTTCTTAATTTTGGAAATAAGTAATCCTCTTGAAGTGCTGCCAAGGGGCCAAATTACAACATAATGCAAACTTCAAGAGGAAAAACCAAAAAAATAATAAAACAACTGCGCACAATTAAGGCATTCGGCAAGGAATCTCTGGAAACTAAAGACAAGTTCATACAACTATTAATCATCTTTATTATATTTAAAAACAAATGTAAGAGAAAGACTTTGTTCGTATCTGATATCCATAACATGTGACCCGTCCAACATTTAAATGATAACTAATATGTTCACTAATGTTATCCCCTTTATAACAAATTTAGAGTTCCAAAGGATAACTAACATTTTTGTTGGTTTTTTCTTTAACTTCTATAGCCTAAACAAACAAATATTAGTTAATTCTAACACAGTACAATTACATACTTGTATGACCCAACAGCATGACACATCCAACCAGAATTCTGAAGCATCTGGCCTTTGTGCTCAATTTCTTCCTTGCAGACCCATACCTGAAATATGTAGAAGAAAACAAAATAAGCACCAGAAACTAATCCTAAGCATGCATAACAAATTATCTATAATGACCTTGAAATCTCCACCATAGGATGAGCTGACAGCCATGCGACGAGTTGGATTGAAAGCAACAGCAGAAATATTGGCATCCCTATCAATAAGTAGATATGTGTCAACACCACTCTGTAATATATCTAAAGGCACCAGCCGCTCAAAATTCAGCATGAAAAGGTAGGAGTGCAGTTATAGAATAGTTTTAAAAATCAATCACAACATTGAAAACAATTGAATACGCCATACTATTACATTATAAGGACCCACTTATATAACCATAATACAGCTTTGAGGTTTTCAATTTTTCTCAATAAAAAAAAAAAATCTGTGGACAAACCTGTGAGGTTCATAAATAAGGGTGGATACTGAAAATCTACGATTATCATCCATTTCCCAAAACTTCAAACAAACAAGACCTCCTATTCCATCTTCAGGAAGTTTGACTTCAACTGTACCCATCATAGAGCCATCGACAGACAGCTCCACCAAGCTCACCACCAGCTGTAACCACAATATTCCTTTTAACAGATTAATCATCAATCAAATGCTATATAAGCTGAGACAAAATGTGACAATAAGATTGTGAATTTATCAAATCAAATTAGAAAAAATATATGCAACTAGCACATACCGTGACCTCATCAACTGGTTGGTGGTTTCTTTCACATACTTGAACCTGCAGAAAAACAAATTCAAACATTATAAATTTGACATGGCTAATTTAAAAAGAAACAACAAATAAAAAGGTACTACCTCATAAACTCCCCGATTAGCAAACAAGCTGTAGAATTGGATGCGATAGTTTTCTGTTTGTACAGCCACCAAGCCAGAAGTGCAGTCAAAAGATACTCGGCTGGAAAGACCTTCAATTATATCTTGAGAAGACAAAGGGGGCTGCAAAAACAAACGAAAAAAAGGTAAAGGTTATATATCCAGTACCAGCAAATGCAAGCACATAGGTAAATACTACTAAATTGACATAAATGCAAATTGTTCTAATCGAATTTATTTTAGAAAGAAAAGATGCTCTAGCATAGAAGTTTTTGTACTCTCAGTAAAAGATAATAGAGACAAAACTTAAAAGAGATGAAAGGTGACTTGTATTCTTGAAAAGCCAAGTACAAGAAATAGCTATATATAGCCAACAGAAAAGAAAACTACCAGACTAACAAGCAGACCTTTCATAACAGAGTAACTAACTATAATTACGAACATATAACAACAAACTGATTCATAGTACACAAATGTATCAAGAGTACACACTACTCTAATACTCAGAATAGTTTTGATGGGGAAATACATAGAAATATTCACCTCAACAAAATCAAATATTGACTTAACACTAGCCATGATGTTTCAAGCTTACAAGCCTATATTAATGAGAAATTTAAGATGGTTGATCGTTTAACTTTCCAATTAACAATATTTCTAAAATGATGGCATATAATCATAATTAGTGGTTTTAGTGCATTAGGAATGATACTAGCACATGATGAGCAGAAAAATACAAATACAAAGAGAACAACCAGAGGAACCAACCTTGATACCAGAAATAGACTTTATTATTTCCATTGAAGGCATTTTCAATATATGGATTTGATTATCTGCACAAGATAACTGCAGCCCTTTAATTAGTTAAACAATATAAAGAACTAGTTGTCACATCTAATTCTATATGTTCAACTAAATATTAGTAATCCTTACTGAGGAGACGGATGAATCAGGAGAATCTACAAAGTAAAGAAGTGGAGACCCAATTCTTGGTAAAGATTTCTTGTTTCCTGTGTCTAACTGCCAAAGCATAAGAACCCCTTCCTTCCCACCTGATATCAAATGAAGCAATATAAACGATAAGTATATTGCCTGACATGCATAAGAGAGTTTGATCACACATATTACCCAGTTCAATGACTCCTTTCATTTACTTCAGGAAATATAATTTACCTGAGTAGAGGTAGACTCCATCTGAAGAGAAAGATAAATGACTCACTCCAGATGAGTGCCAATGCCAAGTGCTACACGATTCAGCATCATCATTTTCCCTTACCCCAGGCTTATCATCCTTATCTGCTGGTCTTCCATTCACTAATCCACTACTGTTCAGGAATTTCTGAGCTCCAAATCCTCTCCAAATTAAAATTCTTCCAGTTACATCACCAGCAGCCACAATTCTCTCTGTAGGATGGAATGCAAGAACTGTAAAGGTCTTTGTATGATGCAGGGTAATCTTCTTAGACACAGCAGAACCAGAATCCATTTTAGGAACTTTCCATATATGAAGTTTCCGCTTGTCTTTTATACCCAAAAATTTTCCCGAGGGACTAATGGTTAAAGATTCTGGTTGTTCAGTCTGTCAAAAAGTGAGAGAACATGCATGTACTTAAGCAACAACAGGAAATAATAATAATTAAATTGCATTCTCATATATATTGACTGACTACATCTGAGGATGAACCGATGAACAGAAATCACACCATTTCTGATTCGAGGGCACATTAGTACAAGTAGACATTGTTTAGGAAATCACAACCTCCAGGGGCTTTCAATTACAAAGTTCCTGAATAACAACTATAAAATAAGCAGTCCAAATAACATAAAGTTTGACTGTAGTTCCTCCGCCACTCCACCCCCCCCCCCCCCCCCCCCCCC
>Ga0209700_100088_pt1:0-7500 | contig 127526 bp, 67 predicted proteins | sample SiratroredBW_FD_187528 | JGI IMG/M metagenome (GOLD analysis project Ga0209700, IMG submission 187528) | Root nodule microbial communities of legume samples collected from California, USA - Siratro red BW (SPAdes) (version 2) | ecosystem: Host-associated > Plants > Roots > Nodule | place...
AGGAAACCTCTCCTAAACCATTGACGTCTAAAAGACAAGTCGTTTTGTCAAAAAAATAGGATTGCCGTGCTTTTAGGACTCAAAGTCACGATCCTTCTCCCTCCTGTTGGGGAATTCTTATGAAGACTTAGAAAATCTTGCTTGTAATCAGAGGAGAGGAACATTTAGGAGAGATTCTCAATTCTAGAGAAAAGCAAGGTTTGGAATCCAACTTCTAATCTTTATAGATAGGGGGTTCAATCTCTTCTTTTCCCCCTCTACTCTATTTAGCCCTTAACACATTAGATTTTCCCCCTTGGGGAAATAAGTTGCTTTAATTCCCTCTCGGCGAATAGTCTTCATTTTCTCTCTTCCCTCCTGTGGAGCCCCTATAGACGTAAAGGTTCCGAAGGCTCCAACAGGCTCTAAGTCAGTGAATATCTCCTTCCCGCCCACCTTAAAGTTCAAGAGTCGTAAGTAAAGAGATCTTTCCTAGAGGTAAGTAAAGGATTCCTTCTGGCCTTCTGCTCTGGTAGCTAAGTCACTCTTCTCTTTCCTTTAGTAGGAATAGACAAGTCTCACTCTTGCCCTTAATAGGAATCCAAATGCGGAGGTCAGCTTGTTTTAAGTCATAAAGGGAATAGGTTTCTATCTCACTTGAAGACAGGGAATTTCTATCTCACTGAATGCCCCTACCTACTAATAATCGAAAGAGACGGAGACCACAGCTTGATACGAGTACGAACTATACCACAAGCCTATAAGCGTCGAGAGCCCAGGTAAAGGAGCTCTCTCAAACAGGGAACTCGAAAGCCTAACGCGAGGGTTCTAAACCCCCTCTATCCCACGTTGAGATTTTAGAAAAAGGTGGGCTTGGGCACAAGCTAAACTTCTTCGATTAGGCTACCACCCGGGGCTTGGTTTCGCTGAGTATGGGATTCGCTACCCAATTAGTCTCCCTACGCTATTCTATTAGGCACCTTTGGTCTAGGCTTTGACCCAAAAGTCCACTTTGGATTGAGAACGTCCCACTGTGGATTCATAGACTGAACTTGACAGGTTCCACTGCGGAAAACCCCTCGAAACACAAGTCGCGTCACTGCATTCGTTCAGCCGGGTCGCCAAAGCAGTGGTGATGAAGGCTGACAAGCACGATTGACCGGAACTGGAGTCTCACGAGGGATTTAGCAGTTCCGTAGCTGCATATTCAGTCGAGCACATGTGACTGAGTCGCCCGTACCTGAGCTCAAGAAAGATTCCTTATACTGACCGAGTCTCCTCCGTTTCACGAGCAGTGGAGACAACGTTTCACACCTTGCCTTCGCTAACAGAGCTGACAAGTGTATGAATGAAGTCGAAGCAGTGGGGAAGAAAAGGACTCGGCTTAACGGTTCGGTTTCCCTTGTTACTATGGGAATGATGGAAGTTGCTCTTCTTCCTCTTAGCGTTAGCGACTCTGAGCTCATAGGGAGCTGGGAATGAGCTTGGTTAGCTGGGACCAAGAAGGGATAGAGTTGAAAGAGAGGATTTGATTAGTGCGCCTTCTGCCTGTCCTTTCCTGACTCTGTCGATGGTATGCCTGAGATGGCAGTCTTTCTCCTTGGCTTGTACTCGAGATTGCCTTTTTTTTTTGTTCGAAATCGATATCTTCCTATTGCCTTTGAGAAAGGGAACGAAGGAATTACTTCTGTTGTCACAAGAATTGTTCAAGTTGAATGCGAATAATCGATTGAATCCGATCTTTGAAGACTTGAAGGACTAGTGTCCAATCCCGGCCGATGTAGAGTAGTCCCTTTTTGGCAGCACTTCCTCGTAGGGAACTACCCATTGTCCTTCTTTCTTGTGGTGGAACCTGGGATTCACCCTCCCAGAAGTTATTATCGCCAAAACAAAAAAAGACATATGGAATTTACCACAAGAGTCAAACTATAATAGTCTCCGACTCATATGGCGGCGGGGGCTGCGTTCCCCTCTCTTTCGTCGGTTAAGTGCTGGATGGGTAATGCATAGGTCGGCTATGTCCCTGGACCTCCTGGCTTCCCTGTCACGTCCGAACGTAATCAGAGAAGACCTGCCCAAGCACCACCTTGTGATCATAAAGATTCATATCCAATACAATCACAGGAAAGAGTACCTGAAAAAAACCGTAACGTATCCGGGTCGTACGCTTGGAACAGTCGTACAATTTCGGCGATTCAAAAAAAAGGAGTATATCCCTCTCCCTTAGTGTCTTTCCACTTCCCTCGTTCAGGAACAAACCCTTCGCCTAAATCTTTTGAATCCCGGCCTGGTTTTTCCCCACTAACCAATTACGTTACGACCACTGAACAAACTTGGTTGACGAACATGGTTTATGCGCCGCTAATGTAGCGGCTTGTCGAGCATTTGACAAACTCACACCATCCATTTCAAATAGGACTTGTCCCGTGGACACACGAGCAATCCAACCCGTAGGATTTCCTTTTCCTCTTCCCATTCTGACTTCTGTAGGTTTCCCGGTAATAGGGATATCTGCGAAAACTCTTACCCATATCTTACCATTTTTTCGGAATTGTCCGCTCATAGCACGATGGAAGTGTCCGATTATAGCCCGACGCGCTGCTTCAATGGCTCGATATGAAAGACGCCCAGCTCTACAACTTTGAGTGCCATATCTTCCAAAACCAAGTTTTGTTCCGTCTGGTTTGCAACCCCTACTACATCTGCCTTTACGATATTTACTAAATTTCGTACGTTTCGGATATAGCACGTCCCCCTTTTTTTTTACTATATGAAATCCACACTTTGACACCTGAGATTCCGTAACGAGTAGATACTTCCGCAGAAGCATAATCGATTTTCTGGTTAAATACATTATGAGATGTTTTTCCATACTTTCCGCATTCAGTTCTAGCTATTTCTGCGCCTTCTGATCGACCTGAACAACATATACGGATCCCCTCAACCCCTTTTTTCATTACTAATGGAATATCCTTAACTATTCTACTAAAAATGGAACGAAATGATCTTGTTTTCTTTCTCAGTTGAAAAGAAATGTCTTGAGCAATCGGAGAAGCACTTTGATAAACAGATTTGATCTTGACCGACTCAATTAAGGTATTCGTGTTTGTTCTATTAGACAACAAAGATCGCATTTTTTTCACTTCGTTCAAATAAGAGTTGTACCCGTACGGAATTCTTCTGTTTCTCAGTATGATCTCTATCATCATCTCTATTCCCTTTATCCATTCTCCTATCCTACCTAGGTCTATGAATTTCTCTATCAATTCCATTACCTTATCCTTACCCATGAGGTTCCAACATTTGATCCTTAATTTTCCTAGGAGTGGTTCCCGGGCATCCTCAAAAGAAAGGTTCTTATAAAAACCCACTCTATCCCTTGGAAAGAAAAAGGTAGCACCGAAGAAAGGAAAGAGCGAGATGGTTGTTTTTGTTGTTCCCGCGAAGCGAAGATCATTCGCCAAGCGAATGAAGTGGGTCAACCTCTTTTTGGCTTCGGCCAAACATTTTTTCTCGCTGGTCGAGCTTTCTACAAAAAAAGCGATGCGAGAACGTATTCTCTTATCTAAGCCTCTTCCCTGTTTCGCTCCCCCCATCGTTGATGGTTCAGCCACGCCCGGTGCCACGAAATGATGGAGAACTACGACGGGGTCGAAATGCATTTGGTTCTTTCTATTCAATAAGTATTGCATGACCGAATAATTCAAGGAGGGGCGCACTGCAGGGAGGGTCCTTTTAAATAGATGACTCGTCGGGCCGTCGGAGCGGGACTTCTTGGGGAAAAAGAACTTAAAGAACTTCCTTTTTCTGAAGGAGTCGTCATTTTCTATCAGGAACGCTATGTCATTTACAACCCCGGCGTATTTCGGATGCTTGAAGGCCCCGCTGACCCGAAGTGATTTAGAAAGATTCTTCTTTATCGATGGTGATCGGTCATGGTATCCATAGCGTTGCTTCTTTTTCGGCCAAATCCGAATTTCGTTTTGCTTCTCCCGGTCGTCGAGCCTGATCGACTCGACTCTTTTCCCTGCCCTCCGGCCTCTCACTTCGTTTCGTTCTTCTTCTGTATTGTCGCTGGAATGAAGACACCCGATCGGCCCGACTTTTGCGCACCACCGGCCCTTCTTCTTTCCGGGTCTGGATTTTTTGCGTCGTTTCAGTCGTCGTGGTCGACGGGGAAGAAAGAAATGAATGAATGTTCTTTTGGGAAAATGTATAAGAATACACCTACCGAGACGAAAGCCAAAGGTTAGTCTCGCAGGTGGACGTATCGAACCGAAATAAGATCTCAGATTGACATCTTGATACACTAATTTACCATAATAATAAATAGAGTCAATGGTGACTCCGCCGTGGGAATAGCCGCTTCTTTCTTGCTTTCAAGAGGGGCTTCCATTCACCTACGCAGACTTAAAGTGCTCTCCGAACCGTGCTGGATAGTCACCCATCACACGGCTCTCCAACCCAACCTGTGGTGAATCCCGGGAGACAAAGTCAAAGCGCTTGATCCTTTGCCCCATACTTTGAGATGCTTCTCCCCGCCGATCAAGCAGCGACGCTGCTCGTGCGTGATAGGCTTAGCTTTAAGCCGCTATCGTTCGGTTCGAATAAGTCAAGCCTCAACTTATTGAAAACGAAAGCGCTAACGCTATAATCATTATTCAAATAGCAACCTTTCGCCTTATAAAACAAAACAAGTTTACTTACTAAAAAAAGAAAGCGGCAACAAGCACCTTCTTTCTCAAAGTCAAGTTTATCGCTTCTTGCTTTAGAAAGATTGCAGCGTTAGCGCTTCTTGACTAAGAACATCATAGAAAGTCAAGGCTCCTCTCCTTTTCTACGAATCTACAACTCTCTTGACTGAGCGAGACTCCATCCATATCCCTACCAGTGGTTATATTCAAAATTTTCCATTTTCTCATTTGTTTGACAGCCTAAACTAGGCTCCATTTTAGATAGGTTTTCGGTATTAATAAAAAAAAATAGGTCAGGGGCGCGTCGGAACGGTCGGTGGCTGCTTAGTCTCATCCGAGAGTCTAATCTCTTTGTACTGCTTTTTTCTTTTTCAAATGAAAAAGAAGGGGGTCGATTTAGGCTCCTTCCCTTCCACTGCATAGCTGCGCTAGCAGGTACTATGAGCCCTCTGTCCCACGCATCTAACCAGCTCGCGTGGTTCACCGGTTCCACCGAAAACTCTCATTTGTTGAAGCGGAGCATAGTGCGCTTTAGGCGCCGAGCGAGAAAGGTCTCTTTCTTCTTTCGTTTCGGTTTATTCACTGATCTGAAACTTAGCACTTGTTTTCTTATTGATTCCAGGGGCGGCGGCGTTCTTGAATGAAGTCTATCCGAACCGAATTAGCACTTCTCAGATCAGGCTAGGCCTCTCCAGCTCCGCTGGGCGCCGGGGCCCTGGATGCGCTAGCGATCGGCACATAGGGGGTGGTTGCCCGGGTTTCTCGGCCTGGTATCCTGCACCTCGCGTTCATGATATCTACATTCAACTGTGCCCCGGAGACACGGTCGAAGCACGCCCGCCCAGTGTGCTTCTTTCACGACATGCTCTGGTCCCGGGTGTCTTCCAGTGGTCTTCTAGCGTTAGAAGAAGTCGTGTCCGTCCCGGACATCTGCAACGTCCTCCCAAGCTTTTTTATTCAACATATATAGGACAAACTGAAGGAAAAGACTGACCCATTCGGTGACTTTCGCGGTCGCCCTCACTGAACCGACTTGAATCTGAACTACGATTCAGATCGAGTCTTACCGAAATCGGATTTCCTTTTCGTGCCATATGCGCACTTTATTTACTTTTTCCCCTTTTTTCTTCCCGGTTTAATCTTTGTTTTCGAAAGTCTTCGTTTCCGTGTAGAAGCAAACTCTCCAAATTGTTGACCAACCTTTCCTTCAATGATAGAGGCAAGAACACTTTCCGGCCAGGCCTTACTATAACCAACCTCACAGATCCCACTCCATCTTTTACACCGATGTATCGTACTCTCTCGACCAGGTCATCCAAAGAAAAGACTGCGAAATCTTTCCGAAGTGAGAGAAGGAGGGAAGGCGCGCTACAACTAACATAACAGCCAGCTGAAAAACGCTAGCTAGCTAGGCTAGCGCGCAATGGCTTTCTCTGATAGGGGCTCGCTTCTTCAAGCCCCGCCCAACCTATACAAGGTGCTGCTCGCTTTCTCTCAGCCACCAGTGGCTTATGTAGTGGTCGGCATTCCTACGTGCTCCTCTTTGCCCCCTACCTACTTAAGAATCCAAAGGTCACCTTTGGCTGTTGTCTTGACGCTTTGGTTACGAAAGTCGCCGGGGTCTAGGTTTATGGATGGATTTAGTCAGCGAAAGTCCCTCAAACTCAATCAATATCAACAACATGTCGTGACCGGTTAGGCTTGGTTTCTTTTGTAAGAAAAGAAAGTAGGTTTCGGGGGTTCATTGATTAGTACACCTCCGGTGCTGATAAGGTCGGGACCGTGGTCGTCCGTCTCCGGTTTGCCGGCCGATAAGATCTCTGAGATTGACCAGCCAGCTGGGTGGGTTGGTTTGGCTATTCCTTTCTATTGAAAAGAAGGAGTCAGCTGTCTGCGCGAGTCACCTTCTTCTAGGCTCCGCTGGACGACACGGCATTCTCGTTTAAATATAGGCCGGCCGCACTTGTGATGGTTCCCAAAGATCCAATATGACCACTTAGGTCTACGTTGCCACGATATTGTTCTATGGAAGCGGGCGGGCTGTTAGAAGTTCGGCCCGGTTTTTTTTGGTTGGTGTCGTAGGGGAGGGATTGACCTTTTTAACGCATATTCAGTCGTACCGGCATGGCCCCACTGATTTGTTTTCGATCGGAGCATCAAGCAGCGCAACCCGGTTCTACTTGACTAAGCCCCGTGCTCGTCCAAGGAGGGAGTTTGCTTTACCCAACTCCCTTTTTGATAACAAGGCAGAAACCCCCGACCCGACATTCATTAGTTTCGAATGAAGAATGAAGAGTGCCCTGCCCCAGCAAGCACCTACTCCTATCAAAATGAAAAGCGTGACTTTACTAAACAAGCAAGAAAAGCTCTTTACTAATAACATAGAAAGGGCTTTTCTCGCTTGTTGCTTTCTTCGCATGCTTGAGCGCATTAATAGAATACATATAGATAGAATAAAAAATTGACTTGAGTTTTCAATAAGGCTCGCGTAGGGGCGCTCACGTTTTTTGGCTTACCTAAAATCTTCGATTTTTAAGTTGGTAAAGACCCACCCCTTGTTTCAGTCAGAATGAGTCCCCGGGACCCCGGGACATTGGCTTCCGCCAACAGTGGACTATTAAGGATCGCATCCCGCGCATATTCTACATTATAGCCTGCAACTGATTCAGCTTCCGCTTCTGGGAGATCAAACGGAGCTCGATTAGTTTCTGCTAGACGAGAAATGAAGAACATAACCAATACAGGGAACAAGGGAATACCGGACCATATCTGCTTTTGCGCCATGACAATCTCACTCGAATTACGGGGACCTACACATATTAGTACA
>Ga0209700_100088_pt1:12500-77500 | contig 127526 bp, 67 predicted proteins | sample SiratroredBW_FD_187528 | JGI IMG/M metagenome (GOLD analysis project Ga0209700, IMG submission 187528) | Root nodule microbial communities of legume samples collected from California, USA - Siratro red BW (SPAdes) (version 2) | ecosystem: Host-associated > Plants > Roots > Nodule...
GACCCAAACAACGGCTAACGAGCCCCTGAGAAAGCCTTGGTAAAGTCAAGCGCGTTAGCTCTTTGAAGTGAAGGCGCGCATCCTCTTGCTGGGAGAGGAACGAATCCTTCTTGGTAAGCGCTTCGCTGTAGCCAAGCTTACTGCTAGCCTATCGCCTAGAGCCAAGCTTCGACCGCGACTGCTCGTCGCTTCTGGGCGCCTTATTCCGTCACCCGAGATCCAAGTCAGCACCGGCAAAGATCTCTTCCTCGCGGCCGGGCCGGCTTGGAAGCAAGCTACCTGTCGCCTATCTCACCCCCTTTCTTATTGCGAGACCTAGATCATTTACTGTCTGGCGATAAAGAGAGGCCACATTCTCGTCGGCGATACAAACATCGTCTCCAAGAATGGCATACCTAGTAAAGCGCTGTCCCGGGTACACCTTCTCTGCACAATAAAACATCACTAAGTGATGTGTTAAAGTGAAGAGAGGCAAAGAAGACAGAAAGCCAAGAGGTTGTCCTACTCTAAAGAATACGACACCTCGAACTGAGCGAAGAAAGGGTACTTCATAGATCTGCTGAAGATTGCATCTAAACAATCTCCAACAGACTGACCACCAAAGAAAGTTCTAATAAGGTGAGTCTTCAGACTGAGGGGCCACCTATCGGTGGCAGACTTCAAGTCAAAAGAAGAAACCTTACTGAAACCTTTTCATCTATCCAACGAACGGTCGGAGCTGATTCAAAGTTCCATCCATTGGGATAGACCGAAGCGTGTCCATGAGGAAATCATGAAGAGGCTTCAATACCCTTTGATTCACAAAGTGACCTATGGCGAATATCTGTCTCTTACCAGCGCCAGCCTCGGTAGATTGCGATAGTCTACCAGGGGAGCCTGAGTCAATAGACTCACCGAAGTGTCTAGACCCGAAAGAGAGTGGATGGTACTCTCAGCGGTCTCTGTAGACCATGGAGATATCTCTGAATTCTTTTGGTCATAAGGGTATCGGATAAAGGGGGACCATAGAGGAAACCCTGCATCATAGTCACAATGGCTATTGATGTACAAACCAAACGATTTCATGACGCAGATGGTAGGGTAGAATATTCCTCCACGCGTCTTTTCACCTTTACGGCCTCCACTAAGGTCTCGCTTTCCAAGTTGGCTCCCAACGTACCCCCTGACACAAGGGAGTTGAGAGAAAACTAGGACAGTACCTTAGGATCAGGTCTTTAGATAAAGCGACAATCTCATTTTTGAATTGAGACTGTCTTGGCAGACCGGTGGAAGGGGTGACTATCGATTTCAATATCGATCTGTCAATCCGTTTCGCCAGGCGAATAGCCCGACAAAGACTAAAGACAGATATATATGAACCCATAAGTCGGCCTTCTGATCCTTCTTCATAATCATTTTGCGATGGAAGGTATAATCTGAGGGTCGTCAGAGACACTGGCCACAGGTAATAAACTGTGCGACTGACTGACCCCTGCATACGCTTGCTTACAGCAAGTAGCTGCTTGTTTTAGATAGAAAGCAGTAAACAGAGGGCCAGATCGTCGGTTTAACTGAATTACCTGGCTACGAGGTATGCTCCTATACAGAGTTCCTTGGTCAGACCGTCGGTAGCTATTATTAGTATATATAATACTAATAAGATTTTCCAAAATATTGTGCCATTTGATGGTCTTAAGAGACAACAGTTTGTCAAACAAATACCTGGAAAAATTCATTTTCATGTCTTTCCTTATCCGGGGTACCTGATGCAGAAGTCAGTCATTGGACTAACCTCCACTGGGATGGCTTCCAGATCACCGCCCTCCAATGTCAATACTCAAGTATAAGACATTTGCGAATCCAACCGGATTCATTTGACAAACTGGTTTATCTTAAGAAACACCAAAACTCGCCTAAACGACTGAATGTCGCATCAGTCGTGGGGGGGCACCTAGTTAACCAAACCAAACAAATAGGACTCCATGTGTCGTGGAGTGAGGTTAAACAACCAAATGTTGAGATAGAAGACCCAGATCTCTCCGGATCTGTATCTCGCTACCGATTGTTCGCCTCATGGACAGTCGGCACCATTTCTGGCAATCCGACCGCAAAGGGTGATTCATCCCTTACACCAACTGGGTGTAAAACCCCAGTCGATGCCACCCCCTTTATTATTAGTAAGATAGGTTGCCCCTTTCTCTAAGAAGAAGGTAAGCATCCCTCACTGCCGATCTCAGCTGGGTGAGCCTTCGCTTTTTGGATCGTCTTCTGCCCAATGTCAATGTGGTACCCTCCCGTTTTTGGTTCCCATTGGGTTTACCTTGTTTACAGGTCGACCCCATGGCAGCAAGAAAAAAAAAGGCGATCTTGTGCTATACTCCGGTGATCTCTTTCCTACCGAGGCACGCAAACCCCCATCGTGTCCCAGATCACATTCCGTAAATCGAAAGGGGAAGCCTACTCATCCATCAGCTCCTCTCGTAGATCGGTGCGGTTTTACGAAGCGTCTAAGCACAGTTCACTCGCGTTGATCAATCAAGAGCTTTGCCGCCACTCCTTAAGGTTACCTGTTGTATCAGACACTTCATTCTTTCCCACGCTTCATACCCCCATTTCTTCTTTCTTAAGGTAAGGTAAAGGGCCAGGCATGGTGGGGTAGGAGCATTCTGCCGGCATTTTGGCTTGACCAAGAAGTCTTATGTCCTCCGAGTCGCACGGCGTTTTAACCGAAAGAACTTCTTGCGCAATTCATGCTTTTCTGTTTTTATGATCAGAAATTTTTTCTTTATTTCCATTTCAAATTGTTCTCTGGACTTTTTATCAATATGAGGTGATCGTAACACAGTATATAAGACTCGTGATTCAGGCAATCCAATCTTCCGTGTGTAAGGCTGAAGCCCCCCAAAATGGTTTTCCAAAAATGGGTGATCAAAAGATCGAATCACTATGCGTATCTTGGTGGTCGTTACTTTTGGTGGTCTTTCTTTTTGGCTTACTCCTCTTCCTGTTCTATTGATCAGAAGCATCCAGCAGCGCCACGCCAGTAGAAAGAGTTAAGCTACTAAGCTAAGCTGCTGTTGTGGAACTCGGTAGAAGCGATTTGCCGCTTCCGCCTCTCTAGGCTTCACAATGGCTCCCCCCCTATATAGATAATAGAATTCAAAATGAGTCTTCTCCCCTCCACTATAATTCATATAAGAAATCCGAAAGATAGGAATTTTCAATTCCGAAGGATTACCCTTTAGTTTGAGCAGGGGGCTTCGAGTCCTGTGTTGACAAAGATAAGATAGGATCCTGCTGTGATCCTCGATCTCTTCCTGAATATTGATCAACGTTCTATCGATAATTCAATGAAAGATCGAGTCAAGGGAGAATGCTGCTTTAAAAAGAAACTAATAAAGAGAAAACGAATTCCATGAATTAGGAGACCTAATCGAATCCCCAAATCCATCTCTCATTAGCGAAAGCTACCTACCTAGTTTTGCTGAAGCTCCGCCAGTATAGCTATAGCACGGTGCTATTTTTGAGTGTCTTTATCTAAATTCGCTGAACACTTCCAATACCTCACCACACCGATTTCACAGCTCGATTAGAGCAGCTCGACTTTCTTCGCAGCTTTCGAGCCTTATCTTTCTTGTCTTGCTCTTCTTTTTTGAAAGAAATTGCTTGTGCTTGAGCGGCTTTCAAAGAAAATCTTACCTTTAGCATAGCAACGGCAGGAGTCTTTCTTAGTGCAATACCTTCAACAACCCTTAAAGCGTGCGGGCGGCCCTAGCTAATCTAAAAAAGTTGCGAGATTGAAAGGTCCAAAGGACTAAGCTTCACCCAGTACGCAACTCGGTTTTCCGCCCGAACGACCCTAGCGTACAGAAAAGAAAGAAGTAGTCCTCTTCGAAAACGAAATTTCAGTCCTAGTAGGTGCGATATTGAAGGCCTTCACGGGCTTACTTAGTGCTTGTGCTAAGGAGTGAAGGGCTAAGGGCTGGAGCGTAGGAAGCATGGGCTCTCAGAACCCCCGGAGGGAACTCACTCCTTTCTTGCAAAGCAGCTTCATGAGAAAGAAGTGCAGCAAGTACTTTTTGAGAAATAAGTTGTCTGTGTATTGGATCCGCTCTTCTGTTAGCATGAACATGAATTAGATTCTATTCGTCTTATTTATTCTTAATAGAACCCCCCACCCGAACCATTCTTAAGACCACCAAGCTCTCTCGAATGAGTTCTATTTTTTCTGCTTTCGAGATACACTGGGGGCCAAATCTCCTCCTAACTAATAAGTGAAACTTTGTGCCTAGATCGTCCTGAAGACGGATGCGACGGGAAGAAGTGGCATTTGGAAGTGTTGCTGACTTAACATTTAGGTTTCGGCATAACAAAGCTTGCACTGTCTTTTCGCACTTAGGCGCACAGCGTGCCATTGGTAATGATTCTACTACGGTGCCACAAATTCGCAAACTGATCCTAAGTAATCGTTGTTGTTCATTAGATTCCGGAGGAACTACTTCGTTAGGATTGGGGAATTGCTGCGATTCTTCCTGAATAGCCTGGATTCTCCCGTCGAGAGTCACTTTGAAAGTCTTACCTAAACTCTTCCGACTGAATATGATGAAGCCTATAAAACAACGAGCTACTATCATTTCTTCATTATAGATTGAGATCTTCTTCGAACTTAATGCACAAATAGATGGAATAGCAGCAAATAGCATCTTTCTAGCTTGCATATTCGTGGAACTCAATCTCATTTAGTTAGAAAGGTTCTATCTTTCAGCAACTGAACGGGAAGTGGTTTAGGAAAGGACTTTAGAATCAATCGGATGCGCTCGCCCAGCGAGAAAGGCCCTGACCCTGCCAACCAAGTCAAAATCAAAAAGAAAGAAGAGAACGAAAGGAGAAAAGAGAACTTCGTATTTTGGTCATTCTCTAGGAGTCATGTTTAACCTTGAATGCTATTAATAAATTCTACAGCAATAGTCCCTCGGACTCGGAAAGTGATAACGAAAATGGCTAACCCAATAGCGGATTCCGCAGCTGCCACCGTTGAAACCAATGAAGCAAATGATTGACCCATCATATCATCCGAAGAAACGGAAAATACCAAAAAGTTCGAATTCACAGCTAATAACATTGATTCAATTGGCATTGACATAATAGGAATATTTCGTCTATTAAGGAGGATTCCCCGAATACCTAAAATAGAGATGATCATAGAAAATGTAAAATATTTGATAGGATCCGTTTCGGAAACGTGGAATGTAAGAGAAATTCAAATGTTATAACCAATACGCCTTGTAGGTAAACGTGCGCCGTCGCCTTGATCGTTCTTGCCTTTTCTCCATTTCAACAAACCCATTTTGGATTCCCTTATCCCTCTCTTTGGATTTCTGGGAAAATCTCATAATTATCCCCCTATGGGAGACGCCAAACTTGGAACAATAGATATTCTTACTGTTTTCCCCATTGAACCCAAGGATCTTTTCCACGTAGCGGAAATGCTGGTGGATCCTTTTTTGTATAGGTAGAACAGCAAGATGGAAATGATTAAGAAAACGAATGCAAAAAGATAAGGATTCTCTTTTAGAAAAATCAAAAGAAAAGAAATGATCTCCCATTGAGATAGCGGGCGGCTTGATAAGGAGTCAGAAGCATCACAACGAGCAATCGTGAGGAACTCGCTCTTCTTCAGAAGACTATTGCTAGTGCTAGGGGCCGTCTGCGCTATACCTAGAGAATGAAAGGCCTCCTGAAAGCTCTCACTAGCTATTCCGTTCTCCTTCAAATCTGTTAAAGAGTATTGGAGAAACGAAATATCGGCGCTCTCCGCATGTACAGATTTTGCCGCCGCCTTAATCTCATGCTCATCATAGTTTGCCATCAAATCTCGAAGAGTATCATGTATTTCAGTTTGTAGTTCCACCACACGTTCACTGTTGGGGTTTAGACCGGGGTGATCCTCATAAATACCATGACTCTCGTAACGTAATTAGAAGGAGCCGAAGTATCGGACGATTTGAAACTATAATCGTCAATAGTAGTGGAAGGATCGGTAGTCTTCTTTATCCTAGTACTATAAGTAGAAGAATTGTCACTGGAACTTGAGTTTAGACTATTTTCATCAAATAAAAAGACGCGGCGAAGGTTGTTTAACATCGTTTTTATCCAAAAAGAAATCCCCCCAGACTCTCTTTCTGTCCAGAGTCTTGAATAATTCATTCGATTGAATTGTAGTTGGTTGTTGACCAACAGAAAGGAGTTTTTCTCGCACGTCACAGCGACTATGTTGTCTGTAACTACACTACGATCATTTTCATTTTTCTCCCCAAAAAAAAGCAATTCTAGCACAAGAGTCCAATAACCTTTTCATAAGTAAGAAACCTACCTTTCTTTTCTACGATCTTTTATTAAGATTTTTGCTAATGATTTCTTATATAAAAAGTGATTGATATCAACGTTTCATTTCATTTACTTTGACCAATTGAAGCACTGAGTAGTTACTTACAGAATCTCAACCTATTAAGGCTCGGTGCGGTACACGGAACACTAACCCAATCTCAATAAAGACAGTAAAAGCAACTACTTTCAAGCATCTCGTAGTTGAGCGGTACTGCCATCAACAGTTCCAACATGGACAAGGACTGCTGAACATGGATGGATAGAACGAGAGTCGAACTCGCATGTCTCTCTTGCTATCCCCTTCCCCTGCTATGCTTCCTTCCTCCCTACCGATCAGTGAGCAGCACTACTGTTTTATCAGCGGTCTTCTCTCACTGAAAAGTCTCCCAGACCCGCCTTCTGTACTTGGAAACGAGCTAACAAACGTTAGCGAGCATATAAGAGGGCATGAAATAGCTCTACCGGGACTTCTCCTTATATATAGCTTTTAGATATATCTCAAGATAGCTTTGAACTACTTCCACGCAAGGAAAGATAGTACGTACTACCAATATCAGGGAAAGCAGACTGAGATACCAAGCCTAGCTTGAAAAAGATAGATTACAGGTATGTGTTGAAGCATATCGAGAGAACGAGAACTGAAATGAACCATATCGAGCACTGGTCTCACTCTACAAGTTAAGTTCGATGAGCTCCTAGCGTACCTGTGCCTACTATCTACTTAGTGTGTGTGCTTAGGGAAAGCAAGTAAGCTGAGCAGTAGTGGGGTCAAGGGCGATCCCTTTCGCCTTTGAGCCTCTTCCTTCGAGGAGGAGATAGAATGGACCTGATAGACATGCCTCAAATTGACCAATCCAGCCGGAGCCTGTCTTGTGAATCAAGTTCGAAGGAAGTAGAAGCCTATTCGTATTCATTTACGGTTCCCGTTTCATGACTAGATAATGGTTACCGAGCAAATAGCAGTTGAAAAGGCTGTAGCTGCATCAAAAGCGAAAAGAAAGGGTGGTCAATCCGATCCGATGATTCGCCCCTAGAAAGGGTGTGAGCGAGAGGCAATTCTTTCTCTTTTTTTTCTTATCTGGGAAGGCCAAGGGTAAGTCGGCATTTGCTTAAGATAGGGGTGTCCGCGGGTGGATCAGAATGAGTCCTGCGGTGCACCTTAAATATTGGTAAGTGGGACTCATTAGAGCGTATTGGTCTTTCAAGCACCTGGGGCTTCCTTCTTTGCCAATTCCAGTTCCGAGTCAGGTCGCACCAAGGCTTGTTGTTTTCCTAAATGCCTAAGGTTTTTGAATTCCGTATTCCTATGTCCGTGACCCAATATCCATCCAGCTTGTCAAGCTTTTTCGTTTCATCGAGTGGGCCTGCACATCACTAAAACGAGGATAAGCACCCCAACCTTAGCATCCTAAAAAGCAAAGTCAAATCCATTTTTTAATAAAATTCCTGATCTATTAAAGTAAAGAAGTATCAAAAGAGTATCCTTTATTAGTACGACCACATCCATGATTCTGTCTTTGCGAAGATTGATTACTCACGGCACACACACTATATCTTCGATGATTTCCATTCCCCTTGGTTATATTCATTCCGTTGCCGAGGGATTACCAAAATGAAGACGCGCCGGCTTCTCGCCTACTCCTACTACTCTTTCGACTTCTACTTTCGGCTTAACCCCAGTGCTTCCGTTCATAACTGCACCATACGGATTTTCAATGCGATAAGATCTTGTGAAGTCAGGTTTGAAGTGAGTGATCCCACTTCTGATGTAAGTGATGCTATGTGCTCTTATCTGTATGTTCTAACTGCTGTCCGTGCCCCCCTTTGCTCTGGGTTTTGCTTCCGAAAAGGGTCTTAGACCCCCGCTTGGGAAAAGCATGGTTCAGGTAATGTATCTACGCGAGCCTGGTTTAGTTTCTGTCCATGACAGGCCGAAAAACTTTTTTCAATCCATATGGAGAAAAAGGGACTTAGGCAAGCAAAAAAGGAAAGCATGTGGGCCTTTGAGTTTTTACCTTAGATTTAGATAAGGTCACTTCTTTTTAGGAAGTCTCTGTAAGGCTCTAGCGTATAAATAGCTTTCTTCATTTTTTTTTTGGAATGCCTTCGTCCGAATCTTTCAGGAGTCTGTGTAAGCTTAGCAGTTAAGAAAACTCCTATTGTCATATTCTCATAGGATTTCCAGTGCAAGCCCAGGTAAATCCCTTCCCATCATAGAAGGATGATATGTGTACGGGATCAAAAGGCGGATATGCTGGTTAAATGGTATCTTTCTATCTTCTCCTTTTCTAAGATTATAACCTTAGCAAAACGGGTAGAAAAAACTTTTCCAGTATATCTCAGCCGGTGTCTTGTATGGACACTGTTGTTGAGTTGGTTGGCTCCATAAAGGAGTCCTTCAATCGTCTTGTAAACCGTTATGTACCCCAGATTCAAACTATTCCCCTTGAACAAGGGATGAAGTTTGAACCAACCTGGAAAACTGTGCCGACCCACTCTTTAACTAAGAGGGTATGGATCGAAGAATTCGCAAGCCCCGTGCTACCGGCTGGAGCCGATATGCTGACGTTATCTTTATATCAATATCAATCTCCCGCACCTATCGGTACAGCATCCTCAAACCTTAGAAAAGATCCAATTACTACTAAGACTAATGGGCTTTACTCAAGCTAAGCTATAGGATTTCTTTCTCCTCCTTTCTCTTCGAAGAAGTCTACAACAAACAAGTGGGAGAGGCATTCGTCAGCGCAGGAAGGCCCACCGAGCGAAGCTCTTTCTTTTCCGTGCCGTGAAGTGAAATTGTATCGTATGTTAGTTAGAGAGGTTGGCGAACTACTATGATCTATAGATTCCCCAGAGATATCCAATCCCAACGAGAATAGAAGCGAGTCGCTTCCGTTGGTAGCCTGGCCTACGCTTTCATCACATCTAAGCTATCATAATTCGGATTTCGTTCGCAATGAAACAGGGAAAAGATAAAGAAATGGAGTGAAGAGCTTACTTTCTTTATCTTTCGATTACTAAAGGGTATCGCAGCTAGCTCGTATGACTTTGAGAGGAATGAGTAAGAACGAGAGGGTTCCCTACGTTCAGGCTCGACCAATCCAACAGGGAGCTCGACTAGAAGTATTTGGAGAGAAATGAAACTTAGCGTACCACTTCGAGTTGGCTTTTGCTCTTCTCTTTTCAGGTGAACAATCAATTGCTTCACCAGGAGCAGCTAGAATGCCTGAAGCGGGAGGAGCGAACGAAGTGAGAACTAGATCGAGAGTCCAGTTTTCAGTGACTTCAAGTGAATGCGCTTTGGGCCTTTAGGAAGCGATTGAACGAAGCAGTCGAAATGCTTTGGATGCACATGAGGGAGCAAAGCCATAGGAAAGAAGGCAACTCTCTTGACAGAGGGGCATAGCGGGTACTCTAACCATAAGGAGAAGGAGGGTAGAGCTCGCTTTAAATAAGTGAGAAATAGGCTTTAACTCCTCTCCTCTTTCAACCGGAAAAGGCTCTGAAAGATGACTTCAATGGGGACTAGAAGGAAAGAATGGGAAAGAGTAGTTCATCTCGACTCATCCAACGGGCAAGCAAGTTCCACGGCTAGAGAGGTGAGAAGGTAGCTCATTTGACCAGTTCCGTGGGGGAAAGACGAGCAAAGCGTTCGAGGAGCCCTACTTTCTTTTAAGAAGAAGGCGTTCACCGAGGGAACTAGCCGGTAGGAGGGATAGTTGGCCGGCTTTCAAGCCAGGTTGCATGCATGTGACTGAGTCCGGAGATTTCGTTTTGTTTTCAGGGTGTACGAAGTGAAGGCTCGTTGAGACCTTGCCTTAGGAAGACTTGATAGGCACAGTACCAGGGACCGAACTCTCATTTCCTTGCTTAACTTAAGGCCCTTCGCCTATTGATGATTTCGTGCATAACTCCCGTATTTAGCTGAACAGGGTAAACATCTTCCTTAAGCTTCCATTCTAGGGAAAACCACTGCTTGGAAAGCGTAATCTAATCACTGCCTGAAAGAGTCCTATTTACCTTACCTAATAAAAGAAAGAGGGACTGCTTGCTTGTGCCTTAAAATGGTAAAGGACAGAACGCACGGCGCCTTTCGAACCTTTTCTCATTAGATCGGGTAACCTGCACTAATAGGTCAAGCCACATTTCATATAGAAATTCAGGTTCCTAGGAATGTCGTACGAGTCATTCATCTAGTCCCAAGGGGTCTTCCCGACTCAAGCTACTGGGAAATAGGACCACAATTCCTACTCACTGAGTGTAAACGACTCTCTTCGGCTTTCCGTCCCTTTCAATAGGAAGGGTCACAGCCTAAGTCAGGCCGGGCCTTGCTCAATGATCAATATCAAAACAACCATAAGTGATTGGCTCACGACTACGTAGAATGAGATTCTCGCTTCCTCTGGCTGTTCATCTGAATCATATAACAAGAAGTTGGGGTAGCCGGCAGTCTTCCTATTCAATGAGAATTTCTCTTCCGTGAGAATAAGGAAATGGCTCGTAGCCACAGACCACCAGATGGTAAATAAAGATCCACTTCTTTATTAAATGAAGTAAGGCGTCGATTGAATCAGATGGGATGGTACGAAGTTTTCCATCAGGGGTACCTATTGTCTCTCTTTCTATTGTTTTGTCCGCAGAGGAATTTCCATCCCTGGATGTAGCTACCGATATTCTGCACGGCGGGAACTCTTTCCTGTTCCTGGCCTTTCATCATTCTTTTCCTTTGTGGAATGTCTAGTAGACAAAAAGAAATAGGAATTCCCGGTCGAGTTGGCTGGAAGTTCGCTTCTTCCTTTAGAGAGTTTCAATCGATGAAGTAATGTAGTGCTAATTCGTTGGACTTTGTTGACGTGGAAAAGTCTCTTTTCTAAATTGCTTAATTAAGTAATACGAAGTTCTGTGTTCAAGCCTTTTTGCTGCTAGTTGGAACTCAAACCCCTAGCGAGGGTATTCGAGAATGATTACGACGACAAACATCAACTGGTCTTTCATAGTTGTTCAGAAGTCAAAGCTTTTGCTTACGATGAGATGAAAGTAAATAGACAATTTACCCGCTGATTGATCGAATGGAAACTTCCCCCTTCTCGCTAAATTCAAACTTCCTGCTTCAACGTGGAATTGCCTCTAAACTAAAGTCGTTACGCTTTCCCTGCGCTTCCTCTTCTCTTTCGAATTAGCGAAGGAGTTTCTTCTTACAGGTTAACTTCAAGCAGTGTCGCTTAGGAATGACTTTCTTCTACCTTGCTCAGAGATTCAAGTTGATTCGCTTCCTGCTAAAGACTACCTTGTCCCAGGATCGGATGCATACGTTTCAGCATTTGCTCTAACTTCCTTTGTCGCTGCTGGTGCCCATCTTTGATCTGATTTAGCCGGGAACTGCCGCCCCACCAACCCCTACCTTCCTATTCCCTGCTAGTTATCTCTCGCTTTTGCTTCTTTTCTTGGTGGGACGGGGTAAGCCTATGAATAAGGTAGAGACATAGTGATATAATAGATTATATATAGTTATTGCTTGCGACGGAGTTGTACGTTTCAGGATACCTTTCATCTCGTCTTTCCGGACTTTAGGAGTCTTCCAAACAAAGGGTTCTTTATCGGTAGTCAAACTCTACCTTAGTAGGGGGATTCTTTTTGACTGGTTGGCATCGATGGATCACTTAGAGGTTCTCAACTCTTTCCTTCAAGGCTTTCGAACTGTGCTATTGCTTTCGACTTACTTTCCCTAGCTTCTTGGCCTTTTCCAACTGCCACTGAAAGCAGGCTTGACAGGCCCAAGTCTTCATTTGTAGGACTTTCTTTGTATTTGATGGTTCATGTAGGCTTGGGTTTTTCATTCGGGCCCTATTGGGGCACCCTGTGGGCCAATGCGTATAAGCTTGGGCTGTCTTAACGTGGCTCATTTGACGACTCAGTACATGGATGTCACGACTCTATTGGCATCGAATATCGAATCTTTTCCACGTAAGCTGGTTGTACAAAGTTTGTTTGTTCATACAGGCAGTGTGATTTGGGGAGATTTTGTTTGCTCCGCAAGGTAGCCAGAGCCTGCCAGTTTTTCATTAAACAGGCATGATAGTCTTCAACTGCAGAAAAGTAGTGCGGAGAACTAGCCAGAATTGTGCCTGCCATCCAATTCGGTGACGCATGGCGGGATTCCTCTACCACTCTATAAATGGAGGCTCCATCAGTGTCTTCTTCATCAAATTCATTCAAATCAAAGAAATTTCGTAATAGCATAGCTATGGATGTTGCAACTTCCAACAGGCTTTCCGCAATTGATGCGGAAATGCGTCAAATACAACAGGCGATTCAAAACCGCCGGAGAACTCTCCATTTATTTTTAAGGAATATTCGAGCGGTAGATTCAGCTGCGGCAGACGAACGCATTCGCACTTCCCAAACATAAGGAATTTTGAGCTAAGGCTGTGCTGCGGAAGGAGCAGCTCGAACTCATTTCGGAGGCTGTGTCCCGGCTGTCACACTCGGTGACAGGCAGGGAAGACTAGAAAAAAAAAGTAGTTCCTTTATCTTCTTTCTACTTGTTAAGGCCTATCCTTTGACTTCTTTCTGTTTCGAAATTCATTAATGTAGTTAGCATAACAGAATGCTTTTAAAGCTCTAGTTCTCTAGGAAAGTCATATGTGGTTGTTTATGTAATGTAGTGTTTTATGTAGTAGTAATAAAGAAAGATTTTGGATGAATGTTTTTTCTCGATTGATAGAAGGACGGATTAGATTCTATATATTGTTTTTAACCTTGCTCGCATTCGGATTTGAATTTCAATCCAACAATCAGGATGGATAGAAAGACATACCATCTGCCCTTTGATTCTCTGGCCGAGTTGGAATTGCATTTTGAGGGGGAAGAAGTTTTTACATTTACATGAGTAAGTGGGAATTGATAAGAATCTAATTGACTGATGCCTACCGGAAAGCTCAGTAGGGGCTGAGCTAGACAAGCAACTGTCAGCCCTCCAAATAGGCAGGGGAGAGATCCTTACCAATACATTCTAGATCCGGCTTCAAAGACAAAGCAAAAAGCATCTCTTCTATTTATACAAATACAGATATCGATTCTGTGAGCTAGCCCGCTACAGATGATTGCTGCCTTGCACTTCCAACCGGAAGATAAGATGCCAGGGACAAATGACTTCAAAAAACCGAAAATTTTCACAGATCTGCTTAAATAAAAAAGCCGATTTGAGATCGTTTATCCAGGAAAGGCAACATCTATCGCAAACCTTAAACTCGTGATTGAACTAAATCTAAATCAAGGAGGCCATGAAGAAAAGAAGGTTTTTCTCACTACACGAGTAAGAAGTTACTAGCCGCCTATTCTATATCTATAAAGAGAGACGGATTTCGCCTGCCACTCTACCGAGCTAACCAGAGCAGATGAGCATCTCTTTCAAGAAAGGATTGAACAAGTGATTCAACATCTGGCGGGGGAATCGACCCACTTTTTCAGATGATTTGTGGACGGATGGCCAATAGCCAATGCCGTTACCAATTCAACCGATTGAGAGAGGCCCATGCTTTCCTTAGTTTGGATTTCGAGAGGTTGGTCCGTTTACCTTGAAAGCGATACAATGGCAGGTTATGAAATACATTCAAATGGATGAATGTGAACGAGATTGATATCCCGCAGGAATTCCCTTTTATTTTTGATGTGATGCTTCTTATTTAGAGTTATTCAAAGACCAAGTTCTCCATCCTATTTTCGATTCTTTGAACTTGGCTTCTTACTATTGAAAAGAGGCCAGACGAAGTAACTAAAGCCCAATGCAGGTTGAACTCTCTTGAATGCCTCACTACCCTCTTAGAGCGTTACAAGGAATTTTGGGCCTAATGCAAGGCCCCATATGGATTCAGCTTAATAGATTCCGCTTAGGGGTTTATGAGAGATTGATTGATGGACCTAAGCTAAACTTATATATAAGATTTAACCTAAACCAAAGCCTATAGACTGAATTAGGAGAGCAGAGGTTTCATCCAAAACCAGGAAAGCAAGCTATATCGAAGCCTAATGCAAAGCTAAGCCCTAGACTAAAAGTGAAGAAATGGGGTTCCACTAAGCGCCCTTAACCCGACACAAGATGGGACCCTATTAGGTAGGATAGTGGGCTTAGTCAGCCCAACATAGGTTGTCCACCAAAAAGGGGAAGTTCCCGTGATTTAAGGTTTCTGGATATCCTACCCTAAGACGAGAGGGTTGGGCTTAGAACAAGACCCATCGGTGGATAAGATCACATCTTCATAACAAAAGGTGTACACGTTCGGCCTCACTCAAGGTAATGGGCCAAACCTAACGAGTCCAAACAAATTGGATCTTATTGTATGACAAAACCACATATAGGTCATTTTTTCAGTAATTCATTTCCTCAAGCAATAGGGTTCAGTCCCAGCAGAGCCTGTGATGAACACGGATTTGCCCTGAGGGATGGCAGACTAAATATGCTTCTGCTCGTTTCCCCTTTCTATTGGAGTGAAGGTTAGCCCAATGTTAGCATTCAGATCCATTTTCAGCCCTGGCCCGGAAATGCCACCTTTTCCTGGCTTTCCAAACAAAGCCCAAGTCCAGTCCATCTAATTCTTTTATTCCCATTCCAGGACGGCCCAGGCCGCTATCCGAGTGCAATCGGCAAAAGCAAGTTTACCTTACTTATTTGAATAATATAATTCGTTCTGCTGTCAAAAGTAGGGGAAAGTGTCTGATCCTTTCAATCAAGCGATAGAGGCAGAGGCTTTACTTCAATCGCCTACGCTAGGACGGAGCTGCTGTCGAGTGAGGATTGGCCGAGGGGAGTGCCATCATGTAGCCGGGTACAAATAAGCCAGTGAAATAGGACTAGGAAGTGTACGACGAAGCACGCGTGGTACGTAAGCGAATACGGATCACGTGGGTTTGTACTGATCCGCTTTCGAGCTGTCGAGTGAGGATTGCTCCATCTATGAAGAAAGGACGCAGGGGGCCTCTCTTATTATATTAGAAAGGGGGGTACTCTCTTCTCTGATGTGCGCTATATTATTGTGTTCTATTTTTGAAAGAGTTTTCGGGATTAAGCCACGTGGCGATACCCGCGAAAAACGAAAGACTCTTTTTTTTTCGCTTAGAGCTTCCCACGTCTATAAATAGAAGTTTCTCTATTTGGCAAAGCAAGGGGAGATATGGATCCACCAGTTACCACTTTAACGCTTTTTCAAATTGAGCAAGCAATTCTTAATGTAGAGAACGCAAAGCTCCAGCAGGAGCAAACCCTGGCTGCCTTCTGGGAGCACATGCCTCCTGTCGAGGAGGAGGTCCTGGTAAAGCGGATACAAGAGCTCCGGGACCGCATTTGCGCTCTGGAAGAACGACTTAGGGTTTTAACCCGAGAGCGCGAATTGCTGCTTATCAGGGCGGCCTCCATTATCCGCGGGAGACCAGGGGGAAACAACTAAGAAGTCCTTTGTTTTTGCTTTTCTTTTTCTTTTAACTTAATATGTTGTTTGTTTACTTTGTTGTAATGTTGTGTTTAGTTGTGTGGCTGGTTTGTCTATGTGTGCGTAAGCTTCATAAAGGGTCCGTCGACTCTTTCTAGAAGATTGAAATAAGTGTCTGTAGACGCAAAGTAGTGTGTTTTAATGTATGGTGTTCTTTGTCTTTTTTAGTTGAGATCTACTCCGGATGCTTACTGGAGATAGACTCCTATCTATGCTAACTATCTTTGTTTGGTTTTCTTTTTTATGTTTGCATGTATGGTATGGGAAAAGCCCTAGTTGTAAATCTTTACTACTTATGAAAATAGAATAAATAATAAAGTTCGTAAAAATGTGCTGAAAATGAAGAAAAAAGGTGTAAGCTCGGTGTACTGGAGATGCGCTTATTAAGCCTTTCTAGCTTTGAAGCAAACTTCTTCCTTGAGTCTGCGCCGTCTTAAAAACCAAACCCTAATCTTGCTCTAGTTCAGTTCGTGTGTTTTACGTGAGCGCGTTGAACTAGTGTGCATGGACCTTAGCCACGAGTTTTTCGGCCTAGACGCTAATAACACGAAAACACTTTGGTCCTGGGTTTTCGATCTCTGTTTTTGCGCGAAAGTCTCAGAAAATCAGTCATCGTTGCTGCGCTTCCTTCACTTGTCCTTGCCCGAGCCTTACCCCATCTTCCATGAACCGGAAGCAAACGAAAGAGGGGAGGCCGGGAACTACGCCTCTTCAGAATCGTAGTTCCTAGGCGCATTCATTATTGATTCACATTCTATCCTCGGGCGGGAAGTCTCAAAGCTCTTTTGCCAGCATTGAGGAACCTGAGAATTTTGATTAAAGTAGTTATCCGATAGACGCAATTTGACAATTAGCGGAGGTGTCACCTTCTAAACCTACTTTTCTTGAGTCAATAGAGTACGACCTGGATCAACAAAACCCATCCCCGTCTGAGTAGAGACTTCCTCAGAAGTTTTCAAAGCAAGGGAGGAATGAACTTCTAGCTTGATTACCGGGAACCCTCTCTTGATAGATGAAGAACCCCTGGCCAAGCGCTCGGAAAGTGCTCCTCCAGCTGTCTGTCCCGCAGAGAGGTAGTTAGAATAGACTCCGAGACAAGAAGCTGACAGAGAAGCAAGGGTCTTGAGGGGTGAGCCCTATGACTAAAGATACACGAGCTCCTCTACACCCATTTCCTCGGAAAGCCCTTTTGCCAGCTTAGCGTAGAGAGATAGCCCCATGAAAGGAAGAATATATGGGTAGATCAAAGCCGGCTGAAGGCCAAGAATGGGATACGGGGACGAAAGCTAAGAGACCATTTGTTCAACTTCTCTACCAGAAGCGGAAGATGAACCCATATGAATTTAGTTCTAAACCACCTGATTGATATCATGGCGTAGATATAACATGATTCTATTTCTTAGCGGGAAGAGCCTCTCCAGCCTTAGGGGAGAACCAAAGACCCCTTTCTCTTCTCTACTTAGCCGCGGGCAGAAGATCTCCTCCCTATAAAGAAAGAAGGGAGCACGGTCTTCATTCGAGAGAGCTTCTTTTCAGTCTTTTCCCCCCGAATCAGCACGATGGTCATCTCCTTCCTACCTGACGAGCACATCAGACAATCGGCTCTTTCATGACTCCATAACAACTACCTTATCCATTGATCTCTTGTGAATGTGAAGGTCCCAAGAACTACCTTCGCTTTTCAAGCTGCAGCTATTGCTATTGTTGTGCTTGGGAATTGTTTGAGCTTATATCGATCGTTAGCTTCACTAATCTCCCCACGGTTTATCCTGCGATTTCTCTTTACTGAACCCGGCCAAAGGATTTCTTTTACAATGTATATGTCTTAGTTGACAAAGCTGTTTACGTAATAGGCTGCTGGCTAGAAAGATAGGAATTTGGAATGTTGAGATGACTTGTAAGTTTATCGAAACACTCGAGTAGATGCTTTCAACAAGCCCCGCTCACAGATAGCTAATGAGCTAGCTCTTTTAATGAAAAAGGAACCAGCAATACTGGATGCGATGTTTGGAACAAAAAGACCACCAAAGGTTCCCGAAATGTTCGCAAATGACTTGTCATATGGCCGTACAGAAGAACACGCAGACATGGACAATTTAAAAAAAAAAATGATTTCTTAGACTCGGGTTCACTCCAAAAGAAGAGCTTAGCAAAGAAAGAAAAAGGGTGACCTCCGTTTTGGTAATGAAAAAAAGATCCCTAGCGGTTGTTCTGACATGTGATTAACCGAATCAGCTGCGTAGCCCTCTTTCACAGGGGGGGTGTGGCGGCATAGCCTGCTTCCAGAAAGTAATTCATGTTGAAGGTGGTCGCCCATTTACTTCGTTTTAAGCACTTCTTCTTATATGCTCACTTCGATGCTCGATTTTTGCCTTGCTTCAGGCCCTCGCCCGGAGAAAGCTGGAGACGTTGCAGACATGTCCAAAGCAGAACGACCATGCTCGGAAACCACAGGTGGCGTGGAAGACAGGTTACCGAACAGAATGAGTTGAAAGCGAAAATAGAGAGTACCAGAAAGAGAAAGAAAGGGTGAGGAAGGAAAAAGGGGCCCATCGACTGGATTACTAGACTGCCTTCCTTGCTTGCCTGCCATGGTACACTTATAGTATGAGTGTACAGATCTATTCCACCAACATCAACTGAGGCAAGAGCGTCTTTCACAGCTGATTCAAGAACAGCCATTCTTCTTCTTTATTCTCCCGGGATCAGAAAAGGCTAGGCACCAAGGCTACGAAACTAGGCTATGAAAGCAGAGAGAACTCAAACTCCTAAACTAAACCTAAGGCAGCCTTTCTCCTTATTATTAAAAAAAAAGAAGAAATAGCACCAGCCTAATCCAAGAATGTCGACTCTGATCTTGACTATTTTGCTATTCAAAGCAATCTGCCCAATGAGCTACGGGTATATGAGCTAAGGCCAGTGGATTCCTCTCTTTCAATTCCTTAAAAAAGAAAAGAAGACAGGACAGACAGACTTGATCAATCAAGTCAGCAAACTCAAAGCATGAGTTCTACCCTTTTATCGCTATTAGATATCTGATATCAGACAGATACGCGGACGACTTGACTATAGTATAGGTCGGATGTTTCCGTGAGCAGTAAGCAGCAGATCTCCCCTTATTGATTTTGGGAAAGCTGGTGGCCGCCTGTGAATTCAAGGCAAGGGGCGGCCTGATTCGACATTGTTGTTTACTCTGATCCGGTCGAGGTGGTTTTCGTTTACCAGCGCGTAGGCGGTCTCAGTTCCTATGACCGAGTCTTTCTGGCCCCTGTGAACATCTTTTCTTAATGTATTAAAGAGGGCCTCTCTAACCGGTGAAAAGTGGTGGGTGTCCACTAACGGCCATTCCTGGCTCGGCTCCGATAACGCAATTCCGGAAGGAGTCGGTAGTTGGGCACTGGATCCCTTCGGACCTGGAGAACGTGTGACGCTGGGTCGGGGTTTGGTGAACCAACCGGTCGCTCCTCTAGTTGAAGTATCGGGCCCCTTTTTCTTTCGTTGCCTAGGTTACACCTTCGGAATACCCCAGAAGGGAATTTTTATCTATTTCCCTCAATCTTCACTTTACGCCAGGCCTCCCAGTTCAAATACGTCATAAGGCGTGGAATTAGACCAAGGGGAATCTCCATAGGAACTAGTCCCTCAGATTTCGCACGTAGGAGATCGAGACACAGCCCCACCCAGGGCTATGAGGAAAGATGTAGATCGATCGCCTCAGATAGACAACTACATAGAGGGTCTCTACAAGTCTATATATATCTTCTTTTTTCTTTCGTTCCCCCCGTAAGATCACCAATGAGGTCTGCAAGTTTCACATCTAAGTCATACCCGATCCAATAGTTTACGATATATATTTAACAACATTCTAAGCTAATTAAGCTAATAAAGGATATTTTTAGATATCGGTAGTTGTCCGGTCGTACCCAAACAGTAAGATTCCAGAGGAAAATGCACCTAAGATCAAATATTTCGAGCCGGCTTCCGTGGAAAATTCAGACTTTCTTTTTGATGCTGCCATCACATAAAAACATAAACTTTGAGGCTCAATAGCTAAATACATGGCGATTGAATCATGAGCCGAGATCATAAAGAGCATACTGCGAGTAGGAAGTGGAATTAATACAATGAATTCAAAAGCATCAAACCTCTCTTGTTCGGAAGAATCGAAACACATCGAAATGGTACCAGCCGTACTTAATAATAGAAGGATTTGGCAGAAATATGTAAAATTGTCCCTCCTAAAAAGATTATTCCGGAATAAATGGGCAATAGTTAGGAGAGGTGCGCCAGCGGCGAGCAGAAGCAAGGTTATTAGATACCTCAGGAAAGCCCGGCCAGAACCACACGTGCAAGTTTCCCTGCATGTGGCTCGTCCGTGATAACTTATTCGGATTTGCGCGAACTAGCGGACCGATCACTAAGTGGGGATGCTCCCTCCAGCATGAGCGAACCCTTTCGAAACTTGTTAGGAATGGGCGTCACTATCCCAGCCCTGATCCAGCCAGGTTCTATTGATCATGTCCCCTTCCCCCTTGTCTTGGGGCGTCTTTGGCTTTACGAGAGAAAGCCCGCCATAAAAAAAAGTCTTTATCTTCTCGTCCTGGATCATATTCCTTCCGGTGCGTCCACAGAAGAGGAAATCGCAATGCATCTTGCTCAGCTGGCAAGGCGTAGCTTGGAGTGGGAGTGTAGCGTGGGTAAGGTAAGGAGGAAAGTGGCCGCCAGAGAGGAAGCCGGCCTATTAAGCGCAGCTAAGCTAATATGCGCCGGATAAAGCCAGGTGCCGGAGGTAAGCTCTATTCGGCCCGGAGCATTGATTCCCCATAACGAATAGGCTAGCTCTATCTCTCAATTGCCTATCCTGTGCTCGAGAAGGTCCCCCAGTTCCTCGGCAGCACCTCGAGGTGCATTTAGTTGTCTTACATGAGACTCGGGATATTCCTCACTCCATGGCACCTTTCGCTCATCCATTCCGCCCGTCCAGACGCGGCGCCCTTTTTCATTATCATCTACCGCCCTTTCTTTCCTCCCGGCTATTCACGCATGAAGATCGTCGTATGTATGCTCGACTTCGGTTGCCGGTGCGTGTAGGTAGGAGTACATTATGGCAGGATCAGTCACCCGGGCAAACCAACCCTCCTCCAAGAAGAATTGTGCTATGCCCTCCCGATCCCTATAGAGCGAAAGAGCTGCCTGGTGATCCCTAGGTTGCAGCACGTCCGGTCGTTAACTCCTCGCGCCGCTGCCGCCGTTTCTAGGACCGACCGACGCCTCGCCTGCACAGGTACCTACGTAGTGTAGTGTCGGTCGCACATTCAACATAGCGTTCGGACTCATGTGCCTTCCAGAACCAGGGGTCTTCGAGCCAGCTGCGTACGATTAGCCAGCCTTGCGGCTGCAAAAGGATTAGACATCCTCCCATGCTACGGTTCCCTGCGGTCCGAACCCGGTGCCGCATTAGGTTAGGGAGCTGGGCTTTTTTCGCTCCTCTCACATTCATTCGTTCGAGCTGCTTTGCTCCTCCGCATCCCAAAGCGCGCTGCCCTCCTAGGCGCGCAACACTAAGTAATCCAAGCCAACCCACATTACTGACTAACGGTGGATAATCATATTTCTTAGAGGTACTAAATACAACTCCATGAATGAGCAAAATGGAGGTTGCATTAATGATAAAGATCTCTGGGTAAACCGCTAAAAAAAGATTGAACATGTGGGAGGATCCGAACGAATTCTGTTTTCATTTTCCCCGTATGGAGCACTGAGTTACAAACGTTACGATCTTCAACAGGCAGGCTGCACTCTAGGCGGCTAGGAGGGATCGCTAGACCAGCAGCCAGACCAACAATGCCTGTTTCAACCAAGTTTATCCATCCTTGAGTCAGAAAAGGTGCCTCAGCGTCTATGCTTCTCCAGGGCCTTTCAAACCCGAAGATAGACGTTGCTCTCTCCTGGATTTTTGAATTCTCCAAGCAGACGTTGGAAGTCTTCCCTGGTGGCACCCACTTCAGCGGTCGTTCCCTTCCCCTCCAAAACGAGGCGTTGTGCGATATCTTGCCATGTAAAGCGGTCTCTTGATTGGTTTTGAGAGAAGGATTCTAGAAGAATCGCACACTGATCTCTAAGATCGTTTATGGTATCGTTTTGATCCTCGGTTGGAAGATCAACCTCTTCCACCCAGTTGGGAATTGGTTTTGGAGGCGAAACAGAATGGCGTCTTGGGTTGGGGTGAAACAACAAGTCCAATTTTTCAAGAAATTACCTTTTTATGTCCGTCCTGAGCTGACTCCAGAGCTGCTCGGATCGAGCGGAAGCATAGTCAAGGGGGAATGAAGTAAAATCAAATCAAAGAAGGTAGAAATCCTATATACTAAACTAACCAATAAATAGAAAAAGATGAACCATTTCATAATAGAAAGAGCCCGCTGTCACTTGGGCCTTGTTAGATAGAAGCAAAAGACTTTCACTTCTAAATCCAAAGGGAGAATGAACCTAAGAATAACATAGAAAGTAAGAAAAGGCATAACTTTCCAATACCTACAGCAGCTCCCGCTGAAGCAATTGTAGCAGCTCCGGCACCCATTGATTTTGCACCTTCTAACATCTCGAATTTAGAAAGTCTCGTCACCTTATCCTTACCCATGAGGTTGATCCTTACGAGGGGGCTGGCTTCCATGACGGTGCCGTATATTGAGTTCTACGCCCCTCCAAGAATCTTTGAAATAGATATCCACCCCTTCTTTCTCAAATGCAATCCTTTCCAGTTCTTTTCGATCTTTACGATGCATATACAAGGCTAGAAAGATCTATAGTAGGAATAGCCCCTGGATACACAGGAAAAGCCAATAAAAGAGAATGTCTCCTTTGGTTAGGAATTCTACGAAGTTGAATTCCGACATAATATGAACTCAAAAAAGTGAGATTTTTGAGTCATTCAAATGATATAACAGAGCCCTATGGGGGTACTCACCCTTCCTTAGACTGAAGTCTAAGGGCCTTGCTTCTTCTTTCTCTTACTATTTTCTTTGATATAGGAGACTGCCTGAAGACCAAGCCAATCTCGAAGAAAAAAGTGAACTACACGCAACTACATCTCCAGATTCCATTCAAAGGGCCAGTGAACAGACGCTTTCTCCAAAAACTGTCAAGATTAGCGTACTTACTGAACGATTTCTATTGTTATCTATGTTATTTCAGGATTGATTTTCTTTCGTTGATCGGATCGCCACACCCGGCTTTCCTGACGGACCACCAACCCAATATCGATGAAAAGAAACGCCTACCCCGGACCCTGACGTGAACGAAGCTCCAATGAGTCGCTCCTCGCTGGAATGAGGGCCGGACCGTCAATTCATCTACTCACTACCTACGCAATAACCGATCCTCGGACGGAGCCATACCTGTGTTACCAAAACTTGCTAGCCGACACCGGCTACCGCAAAGGGTTCAGTTGGTGGGTTGAAATCTCGTCACTTCTTTTGAAAGTCAAAAACGGAGTTTGGTTGCTCGTTCTAGTGCTGAAGCAGAATACAGGGCGGACGCGAAGGCCCCAGGCCGGGATTTTCCCCTAACTAAAGAGTAACACACTTGGAGAGGGGATTTCCTTCCATTCATAAGCCCGACACGATCCCCAAAAAGTAGCCCGAAGTGACTGACCATATAGTTTCGTTTTTTTCCCTTTTCCAGAGACGAGAGAAGTAGCAACCGTGGACCTAGCTCACAGAAGAAGGGGACTAGTTGCGACAGGAAAGAGGGAACATGGTGTTGTGCTTCTGACCTATGATGATTCTGCATTTGCCCGGTCAAGCTTCTGACTGGCAGGCGAGACCGATCGATTGAAGTTACGGTTCATAGCTAAACCCCGAAGCGAAGTAAGCTGGAGCTTCGAGGTCATAAGCCCATCTGCGCCTCACTCGCTAGCAACCAAACCAAATGGGATGAAATTATGCGATTCCCTTCTCTTCCGGTTAGCAACTAACTGGCTCTCGTACTCGGTACTCTATCCTCTTCCCATTGAATTATATTACATGACCACATTGAATAGGCTAGGAAAGGAATCTTAGTTAGGAGAACAACCCTTTTCTTTTAGTTTATAATAGCAATGGTAAGTCCACTTTGCTACATAATGCCCTTACCTTTAGTAAACCACCCAGACCGAAACCCGCCCTTTCCTAAGCCAATGCTGCCCACGTTCTCTAACTAATTGCTACCCAAAAAGGTAGCACACTAATCTCCGTCACCCTCGGGTCAGGTCTGGCTTAACCTTATTCCCGTCAGTTTTGTCACTCTCTTTTCTTTCAATGGCATCCGCTTTCTAAGCCTTTTTTCCCACAAAGCCACCCTGCTTGCAACAGTAGATCCTGTTGATTCGGTTGCAGCAGAACAACCACCAATAGTTGCATCCGTTAAAGACCAATCACCGGCAAACACCAACAACGGTTACTGATTCACGTCCGACTTTGCTTTTTATTCCGTTAAGGAGCTCATTTCCACGAAACTCGAGACTCTCTTGCGTTTAACAGGTGTACCGTTGCCCGGGGGGGTGACTATTCAGCAGGTAGCCGACCACCTGCATGGGGACGTTGAAGATTTTCCAGTACTGGAAAACATATACAACTCCCTCCTCGAGCTGGGCATAATGAGCCCTTATTATCTACAAGCTGTCTCCTATATCCAACAGTTTCTATAGGCACCTTAAAAAAAAGACATTTCTTAGGCGGCCCGGATGTAGTCCATTATAGTAAGACGAGAAGGACGAACCGGGTTAACAAAAGTCACGATCAGAAGGTTGGAAATCCGGATTCTGAATCTGGAAAGCGCTGGTTCGAGCCCAGCTCGTGACAAGAAAGACCAAAGGTAATTTACCCCTCCTATAATTCCGGAAACAGCTCTACGACCCAGAGGTTAGCGACTGCAACTAGCGTTGGTACGAGGGGAGAGGGAATACTACTTGGAGCCTTACCGAACCAGCAACATATAATTGCGTATATAACACAAACACGTAATCTTAATCTGATCTGGAATGAAAGCTCTGATAGTTGAGACATAAATCTAGGGCCAATGAGTGCTACAGTAGTGCCTTGCGGGGTCGTAGCGCCGGTTACCGAGGGTTTTTATCCTTGAGGAGCTTGATTTCAATTGAAGATTTTGTTAGTGTTAAGTGTAAGTAGTAAGGGCGCATTTCACAATGATAAACATAATATACCTTTTTTAAGGGTTGGGTATTGAATAAGGAATAAAGTCTTTCTCACTCTCAGATAGAACTCTCTGATCGAATTGAAAGCTCTTGCTTGTTGTCTGTAGCGGTAGTATATACTTTAATCTACCGGGGTTTCTTCCTTGTTGCTTGATAGTCCGGGAGGCTTAACTAAACAACAACAAAGAAACTCTTTCTAAATAATCTATTTTTTTGCGCTAATCTATAAGAGTCTCAATTAGCCGTTGCTTGTTTAGTTTTTTCTTTTAGATGAAAAATAGGGTGAGCTTAAGAAGCTTCAAGCTATTCCCTCCATTATAATTTCCTTCCCTAGGCTAGTCAGATATTCTAAGGGCAGGAAGGAGACATTTCAATCAAGAAAATAAAGAGAAAGGAACGGGATGGGATAGTCGCTTACAGAAGGGCAGAGAGATCTTATTCAATGCGATAGAAAGAAGAGAAGGCTTGACAAATGGAGCGAGGAACAGGGGAGATTCTCAATTTCTTGCTTCATTCTGCGTCTTCTTCTTTGGGAAGGTAGACAGGCAAGCTTAAGAGAGCGCGTCACACTTCCTTCTTTTCAGTTGATAAGACTGATTTGGATAAGTTAGACGTCTAATAGGTCCTTTCCAGATAGAATGAGGAGTCCAAATAAGCTCTCTTAGGTGCGTGATTAACCTAATAGCAGGCGAAAGGGGCTAGGGAAGGCCATCTGTCCTTCAATTAGCCTTAAGGCGATAGACCCCCTTCTGAAAGGGACTTTCTTTCCTATAGCTATAGTTTAGAATAGTACTCCCGCTTACTTCTCTCTTTCTTATTTTACTCCATAGGTCAGGTATCTTCATCACTCTATACTCATATCCCTTTCGCCCCCTGTCTTTCCTCGCTGGGATAAGAGAGCCTTACGCTCGGGGGGCTCCCTTTTTTTTTGTGGATTCTTTCCCAGTTCTCTCTTTGATATCTTATCAGGATGGCATAGCAGCCAAGGGTAGGATAGGATGAGCAGTGAGAGCGGATGAGGAAAGGGAATCTCCGATTTTCATTTGAAGTTGGCAAGAGAGAAGAGGAACAAGGCCTTATTAGTCTCGTCATGGCCTTCTCAGCAGCTGGGGAAAGGGAAAGAATACTTGAATCTTACTGTAATAGGCTCTTCTTTGCTCGATCTCACCATAGCCTGATAGTAGGTCTAGGTAAGAGCCTCCTCAACAAGATGGCGTCCTTCTTCTTACGTGAATAGAGATTGAGTCCAAAGTCTTCCCACGAAAGAGGGCGGTGGCCGTCCCTAGTCACATAGGACTCGGATTGAATTAGATAGAGGAGAGTTTTCTAGAATGTCCTTTTCTATTTCTATATCTGGGCTATATATAGAATCTAAGGAGAGAAACTTCCTTCTTTCCTCTAAATCAATCTATCTCCTGCCGGCGCTAAAAAGGGAGAGAGTCGTTCCAAGGCCTGTGGATCAGGTCCCGGGTTCAACCATACTGCGAATTCTCAAATGTTGGGTAAAGAGGAGCGCCCCACGTCGCTCTCACCATCTTCTTTGTTCTCTTTGCGCGCTTCACTTTAGTAAGAGTACTTTCTTCGCAGCTTTCGAGCCCCTTAGCTACATTTGTAAAGACTTTTTTATTCAACAAGCAAGAACTCAAATCCACAGCTCTCTGGCTACATCTCCCAGGCAATCCAATCTTATTCTTAAGAGAGTGCTTCTGATGCGCGTCTAAGCCTTCTTTTCCATTGTCTAGCTCCGAGGACCAAGCCCCCTCTCCTGCCTATCGAACTGGAAAAGCGGTGCTAAACCCACCTCTTTCCGCCTATTTCGGCCCCGAGCCCCATCTCTAAGACCTTCATTCGACTACCCACCAAGAAAACGGCTGCAGCAAGAAAACGAATGCACTTACGCTATACGGCTTTCGCGCTAGCGAGCTCACCCGTTGCTTGTTGCTAACGCGCCCTTTCATAGTCAAATTCTTTCGCGGTCCAAAGTCAAGTCTCATCCTTTGCTTGTTGGTCCGGGGAAGTCAGGGACAGAGGGGCTAGTTTCCATAGACCAGTGAGTAGAGCTGACTCGATTGTGACCAATGACCCGAGGTAATGCGGAGTGAGTTGACTGCCTTTCCAGTCCCAGTTGTTCCATGAATGCCCGTTGCCCATTCTTCATACGAGACAGAGCGGGTTGCCAGTGATGGTTGTGCCTGTGCCGTTTGGAAGGTTATGAAAATCTTAAACTATGCCTTTCAATATCAATATAAGGGGTCAGAGGCTAAGGCTTTAGATTTGTACAGTGGAGTCCATATTCCAGCTAACCGACGTGGCAGGAAGTGCTTTTCAAGCCCGAGTTGAACACCTTCAGGCGAGTTTTTCGAGGGGATTCCTTTAGATGAGTGCGGCTTTATAGTCTGAGTCCTTAGGACTGGCAGGATGGCGAGGAGATTCATCGGATCCAGTTCCTACAGCCAATGGACCGGTGCCGGTTGGGGTGGAAAAAATGAGTCCTGCTTTTGTGTGACTGACGATTCATAAGAAGAAAAGATGCCAGGGGCTGATACTGACCAGAAAGCAGTAATGACTAGAGCGAAGGGCCGAAGACTCAAAAGAATAGGTTCTTCAAGACCTAGTCTACAGAACAGAAGGATCTGATGAAGGAGAAGCATAAGGAAGGCTATGAAAGACTGTCGAGTCGAAGGGTAAGGCTTTCGAAAGTCAGGTTATGGAATATCATTTTTTGAGGCTATTGTAGTTCATGGGCTTTCCATTGCGATTGATACGACTAATCGCTACTCTGATTATCGAAACAACCATTCTTCTCTTTTATGATATTCGATAACCCGAGGATCCTTTTCAGCTTGATTTGGAACGCAGTCGGACTATCAAATCCGACTTAGCCAAGCTCATCAAGCCCCTTATTCAGGAGGAATCCGACAAGTTTCCGAAGGGCATTCCATCTGCCGGGTCTTTTGTAGAACGACTCATCCACGATTTAGCTTCAGAAAAGGCAAACGGGGGGAATGGCCCCAGTCCCACAAAGCAAGAAGTGGATTGCCTTAACCGCTGGTTACAACTCGCTGTCAATTCTTTTCAAGGACAATGGACCATATAAGTTCGAGATCGAGGAGCGAGAGGAGAGTTTTCCGGGAAAGAGACTCTTTGATTGAGGGCCTTTTTAAAGTGTCTATTCCTGAGTTAGGTCGGGCTGTCAGGCTAGTACCCGCTGACTTGGAAGTTGCCTTTGCTGGTCTTCCCGATGGCTGGCCAAAATCAGAAGAGTTTCCTAGCCTCGAAGGGCTCTGGGCTGGCCTTCCTTCGGGTGTGGTTTTGAGGCCAGAGAGCCGATGCCAAAGTCGCCCTTTACGCGAGGGAACGCCAGACAGACTTACCTCTCCTCTGCTAACTACGTTTTTTTATTTTATATAGACTGGAAGCTAGAGAGATACTATACTAAGGTATAGTGCCGCTACCAGAGAAGGCTGTTTCATGCTAGGCGTCCAGACCTACTACGCCCGAGCCGCATCCCCGGCACACTTGCTATATCCACTAAGGCTTCACATCCCACTTCATCCTACCAACTATACCTTCTATAAATAGAAAGCCGTTCTATAACAATTCAAGACAACAAGAAAGCAAAATATTGGATCAGACCTTTTTTTTGATTTCCATTTCTTTTTCGGAACGGAACCTTATTTGCCTTCGCCTCAGTAGCCGCTTTTGCTTATGGTAAATCTGTATCCGCAGCTGTCTCCCCAGATACTACTTATGGTTGGTTTAAATAGATCTCTTTTACACCTACCTAGGTCCAAGGGGTATGCCGCTATATATGCTACACCGAAGTATGCTCCTAGGTAAGCGACTGCCTTTGGATCCGCCTCTCGAGCACGAGGGTCGTATTCATAAAAAAAGGCTATCGATCATGAAGGTTTGCCTATGGCTCTGTATCTACCTCTGTCTGCTGGTGCTTATTTTGATAAGCTGCAGGATCAATGGCTTAAACTACTGCTTCTTCAACGCTTCTCCTGCGACTTGTTCTCCTTTCGTCCTTGCTCCTGCACGCACAGGTACAGTATCTAAACGCTCCTTCTGCTCTTGGGAAAGGGGGCCCAAGGCTCATCCTTATGCTTTCGGTTTTCGAGTGAAAAACAGAGTTGGGGAGACCTGTCAAGCTTTAGGATAGCTCTTTTAAAAATAGATTCTTGTAATAGAAGCTAAGCTTTTATACCGAATCGGGTTTGTTGATGGAATCATAGCCGGGCCGGAACTCTTGATCTATCCATAGAGGGTGAGAACTCAATCAGGAAGGACTGCTAGTCATCACCGAGGGTATGACCAAGGAACTGCTGCTGAGAGCGATAGACTTTAAAACTGAGATGGAGAGAATGCGCTCCTACTCTCTTTCAATCGCCGATGCTAAAACAAAGAGGGCGTAGACCCGAGGGGAGGTTGAGTCAGCAGCTAGTTTTGCCGGAAGGAATAGGAATAAACGATGCAATTCAATCTGTTGGAGGAAGGTAGAGCAATAGACGGAATGAGTCTTAGTTTCAATATCCCCTGGTTGAGTCGACTGTTCATGGCATGGTTTGGTGGGACCAAGAATTGCTCTTGTTCCCGTCCCAATGCGACCATCGATAGCTTTCTCTATTGAAATGGAATCCCCGGTCTCTTTCTCAATTCATCGATCGACGGCCGCCCATGCTTCAACATCTAAGTTTTCACCAGAAAAAGCCAATTTCTCTTATGGGGCAGAAAGATTCGATTAAGTTTAGGGAAAGGAAAGCAAACAAAGAAAGCCAATCGGAAATGATTTTATCACTACGCGAATCAAAAATCAAAGTCGGAGCGAGAATCACCTTAGGGCTAGGCCACCTGCCTGACTATGTCTCAGCAGGCCTTAGCCCGAAGACGACAGAGGCATAAAGGAGGGTTGCTGCAGAATCAGCGATGTTCTTGCTCTTCTTTCTCTTGGAAGAAGAATGGTGTTGAATCAGTTTCAAGTGGTGGGATCATATTCATATATAATAGTAGAATCCCGTCTCCTTAAAGGAGCGATCTCTCCCTCAAAGTAGAACGAGCATAATCGAAGACAGATGGTAGCGTATTCTAAGTAGTTGATCTCACGTGCTATCCGAAAGTCTTCTTAGTCTTCGTCTGCTCTCAATGCCCGGAACAGGCTCTGAATGAAATAGAAATCCCGTAAGTGAAGTCACTCTCGGAGTTGAAAACGACTAAGCTTTTTGCCTTGCGACTTGCCTCTCTCACTCAAGATAAGGTAAGGTGATCCCTTTATGTCTCCTTCTCAGTTAGGTCCAATAAGTCCCTTCCCTTTCTCCGATCAAGAAGCCCCCTGATCCCTTTCTTTGTCTTTCATCCTCCCTGAACAGAATAAGTAAGGCCCCGTTTTTTTCTAATAAAAAAAAGAAAGGGCGAAGCGCCCGTTTGAAGTGGCGAAGGCCTATGATATAGTAAGAAAGAAAGTACGTTAAGGTTACGAAGTAAGGTCAGCTGGTTAAGGAAAGCTCAGGTTATGAAATCGCTTAGCCATTCATTCAATTCAGTAGTAGTGAGGCGTCGGTACGGAGCCTTCCACTGTGGACCGAGACTACGCAAAGGTAGAACACCATAGAAACTTCGCTGACTTTCTAATAAACCTTGATTTCGCTACGCTCAATAAGAACCCGGAATAGCGGAAATCGGTTCGTGTTCCGCTTCCAAACTCAGTCGTCTTTGCCCAAGTGTGAACTGCGGACGACTCTCCAGTGGTTCCATTCCTTCTTACTTGACTTCTGGGTCAACCCAACCCAAATGGGAAGAAGAGGGTCAGCCAAACAGCGGTCCACTTTGTACATTTGCTGAGGCAGACCAATCGGGCATTTTAGAAAAGGGAAGGGAACTTTTATCACCGAAGGAGGCAGTAGAAATGAAGGAGGCGGGAAGCTACCGCTTCTAGAATGCAAGCTTATCCTTTACTTTAGAGCGTACCGCTATTGAAAAAAAGGTTGATGGATGAAGTAATCGGAATGACAAATGATTACGGTTGCGGAAACCGGATAAAGTCGGGAACCTTTTGAATCAAAGTAGCGCCGAGTACTTCGACTACAGGGGGAGGGAAGCTTCGTAGACAGCTTCGCGTCCTCGCCGCTTCTTTCTGGCGACTAGCTTCTCAAGTGGGTGGCTTGGTAAGCAAGCAACCTTCAGCATAGGTCAAATCCCCCTCAATCAATAATAGGCCGGAATGGTGGGGAAGGAGGCCCCCCCCTACTTCAATGGAAAGGGGGGAATCGCCGTTTCACAGCCGCTCCTCTACAACTACCTTTCGCCCAACATGATCACGAACGAAGACAGAGAATTGCGTAGATAGAAGGACGAAACCAACCCACTTGTCCTGATCGGAACGAAAGAAAGAGAATGGTGGCCCCTTTCGCCCAGGGGGCATCGTCGGAGAACAATGTCGGGGACAGGGTGAGAACCGTTGGTTACGCCCTTTAAGTGTTGGTTCTTTCTTAGATATGGAGATAGATCCAGATAGAGATCTATATCTTTCTATCTATCGATAGATAGAAAGATATATTGAGAAATGGATCTTGATCTGGTTTCAAGATCTATGAACAAGAGAGATCCCTAAAGATCCATTTGATAAAATAAATAGATGAATAGATAGGGCGGAGCCGGCTGAAGGAAGGGCGCGCGCCCCTGCAATCTTTCTAAAGCAAGAAGCGATAAACTTGACTTTGAGAAAGAAGCTCCTTAGCACAAGCACTTAGTCAGAAACCTACCTTTTGACAACCTGACTAATAGAAAGGGGAAAGCTCAAGCATGCGAAGAAAGCTCTTCGAGCTTCCCTTCTATATATTCTAGAAAGGTTTGTAGAAAGGGGCTTCTTCTAATATCCCAACAATCCATCCATAAAGTAGGGGCTTCAAAGCTAGCTTGTAGTTTAGGGGTGCGCAGGTTTGGAACCCTAAACTACAAGCTAGCGTGCAAAGGCTTTCTAGGGGCTCGCTTCAAAAAGCGGAGCTTGCTTTCTACTAAACGAGCCTTCACTGCCCGCCCGGCCCCTATCTTTAATCTTAAGTCAAGTGAAGTCAAATCAATGAAGTGAACAGCCCAACCTCTTTGTTTGAAGCTTTGCTTCCCCTAATTCAAAAAAACAAGAAATAGACTTGCTACTACTATAGTTATAGTCTAGGAAAAAGCTTCTCTTTGATAGCGGTCATAGGGGGTTCATAAAGAATCTGATCGTAGATAGAGACTCAAACCTGGGGGTAGGGGCGGATGTAGCCAAGTGGATCAAGGCAGTGGATTGTGAATCCACCACGCGCGGGTTCAATCCCCGTCGTTCGCCCATCAATAAATGGACCATTTGTTACGGAGACACAAGACAAACCTAGAAATCATTTTTTCTTAAAGGAATCTCGAGGCTTTCAAACGCATCCAAGCAATTGGTACCCGATTGAAACATAGAAACCATAGATTCGCGTCGCCTACTTGCTGAAAGCACAAATGGAATGGCTGATCATTCATTGTATGAAGTTTTTAAGACCTCACTAATCAGCCTTACACTTTTTTTTTTAGTTCATAATGAATGAAATGAACCCCCGGATGAAGAGACATTATCCCCTCCCTATTACTAAACCATGGGGAGCCCCGACTAGTTTACCGGGCAAATTGAGTTGTCGTGACGATACCTTTCTTAGTGGAAGATCGGAAAAGACTTCTTAACGCACGAGACTGATCGGATCCGCCGTAGACACCCGAGAGACCTCCACAAGGCAGGCTAAAAGAGTAAGAGGACAACAAGCAAAGAGTTACGCTTTCTTTTATCTTCCCTTGAACTTGAACCTGGTATTCCCGCAAAAAACGAATTGAACCGGGTCTGGCTGAGCCCTTCTGTCCATCCATACAAAGAACCGATTCTTGTGCAAAGCGGTGTCGACTCTTTAACGACATCGTCCGCAAATCGAGATCTATTGGAGAGAGTCATCGAATCGTCCTTGATTCCTCGATTGAATTTCGCTAATCGTTTGGTAAAGGCTAGGAAAAGGTCAGCCCGTCATGAAATTCCTTGTCAGGAAGGGTTAGCCCCAAGCCAGCCTTATCTTCTCTTGGATATCCAAAAAGGCAACATGAAAGCGGTTTCACGAGAGGTTGCTTTCCTTGGTCTTATAGTTCGTGACCTATAGCCGGCAGATAGGGGCGGAGTTTGCTTGCTCTTCACTCAGGGGCTGCTCCTAAACATGCTCTTCTTCTTTCGGAAATGAGAACCTAGTTAAACTCATAAGGGCGATTATCGCTATATAACGAACGAAAGAATGTTAGGAAGTTCTATAAAGGACGAGACTCAGAAGGACAAAGCTAGACTTCCCAAGGACGAGTTTACTTGCCTTACCTTATAGGGGGTAGGGAAGACCCCGAAAAAAAAAGATCTGTCGAAGACTGTCAAACTAGACTTTCAATCTGCGTCAAAGAAGTCATAAAGAGCTTGGCCCGTCCGTAAGCTCCCTCCATAAATAAAGGAAAAGAATCTTATCCGATCGGCCTGTCCGCTCATTCTCACATTTGACTAATAGGTTGATTGAAATGAAATGTCCCTTCCCTTAACTTAAGGCTTAGGACAGCGCATCTTTCAGGCTTTGAATCGCTTTCATCGGTCAAATTACATCCATATCCATGGACACCAAAGGCTTCCTAGCCGGAGAAAGTACAGTGAAGTCTACAGAGCCCTTAGAAGTTCTATCGAAGCCGATCTTGCTAATCGCGAGCGAACCCCTCGTCTATTCTATAAAGGATAGGCAATTGAGAGAGAATAGGGCGATAGCCCGGTTTTGATTGAATATCCTTTCCTGTGCTTGTCTTGTATTGAGGTATACCTAAGATATGAGTCAAAGTAGGTAACATAAGGTTCGATGTAATTGAACTCGACCTACAGGTAGTAGACTGACTTAGTGCTTGTGCTAAGGAATAGGAATACGGTAAGGATGGGAAACTAAGGCAGCTAAGCCACTACACTAGTACGAAGGAGCAAGCTCCGACCCCCGTTCTATCCACTAAGTAAAAAAATGATGGGTGGAATGGCGCGGCGCTGTAGGAACCGGTCGGATTCCAACCGACGAATAGAAGTCTTGCAGACTAATGCCTTAGCCACTTGGCTACGGTTCCCTATCAATTCCATGTCTTTCTCCCTTGTCCTACTTTGCTTCACAGGTGAGACCAGGAATAACAGATGCCGGAATGCTTTTGGGAGGAAGGGCACAAATAGGTGGAGATGGATTTTCAAAAAAACTCTCTAAAACTTTAGAATCTAATCTCAGAGTTCTCCCTACCTTAACCTTTTCCGTGGCGACAATATAAAGAAGCATTTAGGGATTTGTTGATGATCCATGAACAAAGTTGATCAAGCCTCTGAAACCGGACTCTTTCTTCCCTCTCGATTCCATCCATAAAAGGAAAGTGCTATATACAGCAAGACCTACTTACTATATACAGAATATAACAAATCAATATGCTTAACACCCCCCCTCCCCCTACAACTCAAGATGCCTCAAGGGATAACATCTGGAGTTTGGATACTAAGTATCGGAATCGCATAGTGGTGTGGGACTTCGTAAGAAGATCCGCGATCTGAAGCTCTGAGGAAATGTATGGCATTGAACCCTGTAGAAAGTGATGGCGAACGAAGTGCCCTGAGTGAGTTAGGCTATTTCGATATGCTTTGTTCGCCTCATGAAACACATGATTGTGTGCTATTTGGATAACACTCTTGTTGTCACAAAAGAGAATCAATAGTAGGCCCAGAAAAACTCCCATATTCATATTTTTAAGTAACCATCGCATAATAATAATATCTGATGTAGTATCAGCAAGAGCCCTTGACTCGGCTTCTGAAACAAGAGAACGGACCGACTCTAACTAATCCACTCCTAATAACAGGAAGGCTAAAGGCAGACCTCGTCCTACTAAAGGAAAGGGCTCTTTCTATTCCGAGTTGGCCTGCACCGGTCCTATCCTATTCGATTAGGAAACTGATGATTCTAGAGCAAGTGACATCCATATCAAATCCTCCAGAAGTTATGCTCAACAGGAAAGTCATTAAGAAGTGCCACAGCACTATTGCTATTGATCGGACATTCACAATTGCATTACCTGAATGGCAGCAGTCTTCTGAGTCCCAATCCCTGCGCATTCAAGAACAAGCCCATCTAGGAATCTCTAATCCCTTGGGTACGAACTAGCATTCGATTCTGTGTACGTGGTAAACTCTTGATCCTTTAAAGAGAAAGAGGGCATTCTCCGCATCAACAATTTCACATCCTTTCCTTGCCTGTATTCTTTTCTTATCCCTGAGTCTTTGATCAAGGAGTGGCTCACTGCCCAAAACTGCCATGGAATGGAGTCTTTTTGTAGGAGTCTTCGGATTTAGGAGTCAGCGTAGGTCGAAAGCTTTCTTTTCTTCCTCAGTTGTCGAGGAGTCCGCCTTTCACGAAGAGGAATGAGCTCCCCTTAGCAGACCTGTTAGATAGGAGCCCTTTTCTCCACTCCAAGAGCAGGTTTTTCTTGCTCACTCGGTAACTCGATTCGGGGAAGGTATCGGAGAAAGTATTGAGAACTTTCTATCTCCTCTTTTTCAGTCAGGGAATTTCCACTCTTTGAATCTGTAGCGCAACGAGGTCTCAACGAAAGGAGCTAAGGAGCGACTAAAAAAAAACCTCACTCGAGGAAAGGAGTAAGCTAGATTCAACAGTCAAGATGGATTTGATGAGTTTCTCCACTCTGGGCTGGGAATCTCTTTCCCCGTGCGAGAAGATAAGGTATTGATGTCTACTGAATGAACTTGGCTGATTGTGGGTCTGCGACTATAGCCTTTTCGGGGAAAGCAGGAATTGGGATTGCTTACGTATTTAGCTCTTTGTTTAGTTCCTTAGTCTTCCTACGACTTGGGGAAGCTGTTCGGATATGCTATTCTTGCCTTTGCCTTAACCGTTCGCGCGTCGATGATGTCCCTCTTTTTCTTTTTGTTCTGACTGGCAACTGCCTAGCATTCAAGGCTCTTTTTCTTTAGTTAGGGTCGTTAGTTAGGACCATTGGCAATCAAGGATGGATTCTCTTTAGTCTTCTTTTCGGCAACCTCGGGGCTGGAATCTCATCTCTCTTGAGGCGGCAAAACTAATGGAGCTGTGGCGCAGCATAGAAAGAATGGAATAACGTTTTTTTGTTCCACTTCAAATTTATTTCGCTGCGATTAGAAAAAAGATTGCTCGAGTCCTGTACAAGCACAGCTATTGCTGCTTGAAAGGACGAAAGATAGCACAGCCTACCGAGCTAGGTGAAATCAATCTTTTCTTCTCGATTTCTTCAAGACCTATCATGACGTAATGCCAGTAAAGAAGTAGGAGCTATCGACCAGATGAAATTCCTTTTTTGCTCACAGGCCCTATCTCTATTTCTTCTCTACCTTGGGTAAAGAGGCTCGCACACACCAGGGAAGAAACTGCTCTTTGAAGGCTCACTCCGATCTTGAATCCCGAGAGGGATTTGAACCCGCATCTTTCCCACCCAGAGCTAGAATGACTTACCATTAGTCGACCGTGATCAGGTTTGCCTTCCTGCTTTTCCGCAAGGAAGACAGAGTCAAGCGACCTTATCCCACATAGCTCCGGACATTTCTGCCGCGCCTGGGCATCCCGAAGAGATACTACCAGACAGGCAGGCTTAACCTGTTGAGCGGAGTTGTGACAATTCATAGAAACAAATGCGTCCTCGGCCTTCTTTGATGTTGAATTAGACTTTGTAGTACCTACTTTCACCTGAGAGAAGGAATTGAGATCCCCTGTGCTGCTTATGTTGCAATCCAAAAGATCCGCGTCATTGAAATCCACTTCTTGGTTCGTCTTAGGGGGCGATACGATTGGGAATTATACGTCTTCTTTGACTAGGATTCTTAGTTGACGCTGATGGTTTAGCCACGTGGCTAGCTTTGAAACCACTTGTCTCCCTCTTCTCAAAGGTTGCTCCAGAAAATAGAAATCCTGATGTCGGGTGCCGGTATAGACTTGATCCAGTTACGCAAGGTCTGGCATGTGTCCTTGAGTCCTCTTCTGCCACGTGTCGCAGGGCAGCAAACCTAGAAAAAAGGATCCGTATCCGAGAGAGTACTCCTGCTAGCACTGAGTGTCTTCTTTCCACTAGGCTGAAATACGGCTTCTTATTTCTCACCCGTGCGCACGCATCTCGCTTCTTGCTCCCTGACCCATACGGCCTTTCTGGGTTTGGCCACGTTCCCTTTCTGAAGTCCGTCAAGGCTATCCGCTTCCGAGCTGGACAACCTTTAGGGTATTACGCCTCTTGGCCTCTCTTCACACTTACACACCACTTAGTGGTGATGTACTGTGCTTCGAAGGTGATAGCCAGAGAGACTCAGACCTAGGAAGGAAATCCAATAACTTACTCCATAAAGGAAGGCGGGACATATCCTACCTACAAAAGTAAACTCCCATAGGTTCCCAGGGATAAGCAACTGCTACAGAAACTATATCAATGATAGTGGAAACTCGCACTTACGTTTCAACCCATCCTAGAATGCGAATATGCGCCACGACGGGGACCTACATCGAATGTTAACCGTCAATCTTAAGACCATTCTCAGCATGAACAAAATGAGAGACCCTAGAGGCGATCTATATAGAGATCGTGAAGCTAGCACCCTAAACGGAAAGCGACTCTTCTTATAATTGAACTCTTGAATGCTCTTACGCTACCGTTCGCTACGCACCTAAAAGATGCCCAGGTCTTTTTTTCGCATAACCACGAGACTAGAGCGGCTCTTGAGGAGAAGTGAGTGGGAAGTTCACTTTGGTAGCTTAGCGTACCTACTCTTCCGGACCCATCAGAAGAGAGCTTCATAGGCGAGAAGCTCACATCCGGCTCCATAGAAGGAAAGATCAGAGTCATCTTATCTTTACTACTCCCTATAAGCCCCCAGGTATTACTTAAGCTCTTAACGATGCTTTGAATAGCAATCTTTCGTACCCCATTCAATCACTAAGCAAGTCGTAGTCCCAGCTTTTTTTCTCCTTCGATAGAGTTGGATTGGAAGAGTCAGCCTGCGGGGTCATTTTCACGTGTGCGCATTATTTAAGATTAGTCTGTCTTTTCTGGAGTAAGAAATCCAATTCGAGCTAAGCTAAGTTTACTTAGCTTGGGTTTCAGAGCTCCTTAGATATGGCTTACTTATATGATGCGTGGGAAGAAAAGAGAGAGCTACGAAGGATGCTTCAAAAGCAGACTGGCACGCGCTCATCTACAACAAATAGAAGAATGACGAATAAGATCCCAATAGGAGAAGGAGAGTGGATAGGAAGAGAATTCCTAATTGAATGCTTGATCCATGGGAAGGAAGGAGGATGGATGATAGCATCAGTTGCTACACCTCTTTAAGATTACTGGTAAGTTATATAATCCATATATGCAGTGAAAGCAAGTGCAACGAGAGAGGGAAAGGTGGGAACGTTAGAAGACTAGATAGGGGGGTCTCAAGGTCTGAAAGCATAAACTCAACAGCAGCTCTTGGGGTACCCTTCCACTACAAGAGGTCTCCATGCCCACAGAGGAACTGAAAGCCGATAACGCATGAGGGCCCTTCTAGTTAGCACCCGTGGGAAGAATCTAGAGCTCTCTCTCACCCTCAGGTGGCTATCAAGAGGTTTGATCGCGCAGGGATTGACTGTACTCGAAATCCTTTTATCACTCAATTTGCAAGGCTGATTAAGGCACAAGAATGAGGTTCAGCTTCAAGGATGGTGCTGTGAAGGATCAGAAGTAGTCCTGGTCTATGACCACTTACAAAGTAGTATAGTAGCCTGGACAAAGTCCTTCACAAGAACACGAGTTCTGCAATTATCCTCTCCTGGAAGCAAAGGTTGAATATAGTTCTCGGAGTTGCGTTTTCATATCTGCATAATGTGAGAGAATTCATAGAGACGTGAACACTTGCAATAGAATGCTTGATGCATAATTAAATGCAAAGCTAGGAGATTGCTAAAGAGTAGCTTCCTCTTCTGCTTCTTATCGCGGGTTGGTTGGCTTTCTTTCAAAAGCAAAGCCTATCCCTTTCGCTCCTCAACCTCAATGTCACAAGGAATTGAGTTGCGATCCGCTTCTTCCGTTAATTCCTCGTAAATGAAGTCGTCAGCCGAAGACTATCCCGATGGTCAAGCGGCTGAACTCGTTCTAGTGCTGGCTTCTTTATTTCCCCATCCATATCGGTCAATTGGTCCGTTCTGTTAATCAGTCTGATCTTGATCTTTTTCATTGCCCGAAAGCCTAGCAACGGAATTGCCGATACCTATCTCTATCTCTTCCTATCGGTCAGTTCTCTCCGCACCTCCTCTAGATAATGGTTGGTTTCACTCCGTCGAAGTCAGGCATCTTGTCAACTCTCCGGCACCGGTAGTCTGGCGAGTAAGCAACTCTCTCTTTAGTGACTCCAGGCAGGAGTCTTACCCGCTGATACTCTTATTCGAGAGATGGAATTGGGAATCTGTTTCGAGACTTCGTCATTGAGAGCAACTAACTGCCATTATTCCGAGGCTTATAGATGGAGACCCGGTTCCCCGTAAAGCATTGTTCCCTGGGCAAGACTAACCAGTAGGGTGAAAGAAAGAATCAGGTAGCTCACCATCTAGTGAAGTTGATTTCCTTGTCTTTGATGATGGAGATTGAGTTTCACAGCCCAGCTCCCCCGCTTGAAAGCTTCCTCTTTATGACATACCTGCCTTGCCCACCATTACAAGCAAGCCCTCTTTTTAGTCGTTTCCAGAAGAAAGAATTGATTGACGAATCTCCGGGTTAACTCCCCCACTAACGGACTTGACTGGCTTGAAACTTTCAGTTCTCTTACTCGACTAGAGGGCTTTCCCTCACATCCTACTCTTCATTATAGAAGGTTCTTTCTGTCCAATACGGGGAATCAGCTTCATTCAATGCCAGCATCTCTCTCAGCTGCAAGAAGATCAACTGCATTGCCAAGCTCCAACTCTGCTTTTAGCTTTAGTCGGCTGAGCGACTCTCCTCCTGGAGTTAGGAATCGGCAAGAGATAAGAGGGACGTACTTAACAGCAAGGAAGTGGAATCAATCCCGTTTGCTACAGGATTCTTTCGATCTGGTAAACCCTTTTGACTAGAAAGTAAAATCTCAGTTTGAAACCCCAATACTTGCTACTTCAGCAGAGGCATCTTCCCGGCTTAGAAAAGATCCGCTAGAGATTCCCTCTGACTCCTAGTCGAGATCGTCTCTTTCTCCTATCCCGGTAGACGGGCGAGCATCTCCGAACCTTAAGAAGTGAGTTTTAAAGAGAAGGAGTACCGCTCAAGCTTCAACTCCGCTCCTTTCCTCAGTTCTTCTTAGTACCCTTTCATGAATGGGAAGAGGAAGTGGGAAGACCTCCCTACCCAACCTTACCTAAGGTCGAGCAGTTTGAAACTCCCGGTCTAACAGCGTATTGTCCCATCTCCTAGCTCAAACTAAGAGCAGTTTGGAATGAAACTTCCTCCCTATTCCTATGGGTCGAGTGAGCTCTTGCTTCTCCGCTTCGAGTCGCCCTTTCTTACCAGATATTGGATTCCCTTTCAAAAGATGCCGAGCCAAGATCAGGTGATTTTCTTCCTCTAGTTAGGCATAGTCCGAATTAGCTCGTCAGTGGTAGAAGCTGGTTCATCGGCTTAAGCCAGTCCATCTATCCAAAGAGCCTACCCTACTACGCCTCCTATAATAGATTCAGCTCCAGCTGCGCTTTGCTTCTTTCTCAATCCTGAATCCGAACTTGCTACTTTCATCACGAAAGACGCTTTCTGCCTTCGCTTACCTTACTTAAGCTCGGACTTCGCTATCGTTTCGCTGGGCCTTTTGCCGGCTATTTCTTGTTTATGGCCTGGCGCCGTGATCAAAACTAAGTTTTAAGTAAATAGGACCTCGTGAAAAGATCAGTGAATTTCGTTGCCTACCCGCGCTCACTCACGTCGCTAGCCGAAACCAAAGGTTTGTCTCTTCCCTTCCCTCTTCGCTAACCTCTATTCCGTTGAATGCTATTCAGTCTGGGATCGAGCCCAACTATTATAATTATAGTTATAGCTTTCTTCCAACAGCAGATTCATTCGCAAGAACCGATGCCGTACTGCTTCAGTGGAATGCTCCGTAACCTTACTCACTATCTTGACTAACTTCACTGTCTTCTTTTCTTTCGAATCAAGCTTTCGCCCTATTATTCATCTTTTTTTAAATAAGTCAGTTCTTCATAAAAAAATCTAGCAACAGGCTAATTAAGTCACTTGCGCCTATAAAAAAAAAGTCAAGTGTCGATCTAGTTTGATGCGAATCCTGCTCTTTAAGGTCCCAGATTGAATCTAAAATCGGATATATATAAAGAAAAAGAAAAAAAAGGGCAGAAGGTCGTCTGTAAAGTCTCATCCCGTGCTGCCTGGGTACGAAAGAACTAGGTGTTGATTCCCCTGACCTGGCTATCTTTCCAGAAATGGTTGAATATGACTAAAAGGCTAGGGCTTAAAAGCGCCTAAGACTACGACTCTTTCCTTCTAGCAGAAGGTTGGCACAACACAAAAGAAGATGATTCTAAGCCCTCGCTTATCGACAAGCTTAACCACGGAAAGCATTTGAACCAGACTGAAGCAGGGGCAAGCCGTATGCGGATGAAATCGCTAGTCGTTCGCAGCAAAAACTAAGACTACCCCAGAGGTAAGGGGGGTCGAGCACGTAGTACCTTGGTCGCCTGGGTTGATGCAAAAAATCCCAGGAAAAAGAACAGTGGCAAGATTTGAATTGACTTATCCGAGGGGATTTCGGGTTTCATCCAATTTTACGGGGAAAATGCAAGATGAAAATCCTAGGATTCCCAGTAAAGTAAGCACCAGATTCACTATAAAGACAGTACAGGGGCGCGGCGCTAAGGTAGAGACACATAGAGAGAAAAAGAAAAGACCACCGGAATAGTCAAATCAAAGCCCTTCATCATTAGATCTAGGATACTTATCCTTCGAAAACTTCACACCAACCGAATCCCGACTACTCATCGGATCGGATTCTGAACCGTGTTTACCGCAAACAAACCTCCTAGCTGCTTAGCCCGGCTCCATAGCCTTAAAAATCTTTCATATTGATTGCTTCCATCCAATCCAGCTTATCCTCGGCTCACTGACCTTAGAATAGGTAATCCAGTGCTGCCATTTACGTTTAGCCTTCAACGCCATCTCCAAAGTGATTGACGAAAGCCCCGGAAAAGGTTCATAAAGCTGGGAATTTCCGCTTAAACCCCGAGAGTTGAACCAATAGCCTTGCTTCTAAGACCTGCGACCCTTTCTTTTCTTTTTTTTCGCGGCTGGTTCGTTTTAGGAATGCTCTTGAAAGTCACGCTTCGGTTAGCTTTGAATTAGAGACTCACAGGATACTGTGAAAGGAGCATCCATCTCATGGGCGAGTAGACTGATCGACCCACCATTTAAGAACCAAACAAAGCAAGGGCCCCTTCCGCCTTTAGGGCTTTACCAAACCAAGGGCGTTGACTAGTGCCCATGTGTGTGCTTGCATAGCTGCTCTGACTCTTTACCTAACATCCTCCCCAACCGGGATAAAGGTAATTTATAATGGGGGGAGTTCCACGATCCGACCAACAACTCGCGCTGAAGAGATGGATATTGGCTCTTTTTCGCTAGCAGGGATATTCGCTCTTGTCTTTAGCTAGCTCTGCTTTCTGCTTTCTCCTTAGCCTCAGCTCTATTAGTAGTAGAGCTAATCCTTCAGGTCGAAATACAGATTCAGTTTTCCCGGTTAGTCTCTGCTCGTCAGATATTAGGGGTTGCTCTAAGGCGTCCCAAATGGTCTCCTCAAAATTCTTTTTGGAGCTGGACGCTCCGGACGTACCAGCCGGGACCATTCCCCCGTAATGGAATGCGTTTCCCAACCCGTCCTGGGTACCGGATGGGCTATCGTTGGGCGGCATAGGGTGCTTGGGATGACAGGGATTAGTGGATCCCTTTTTTTGTATGCTTTACGATTGATCTTCGTTTGCTATGTAAGACAAATGGAGACAGGGGCTCTATTCGATCGAGCTTGCCTCCGGTACCTTCCTAGTGGCTTGGACAGGATCAAGTCATTCGTAGTTCGAAAAGGATTCAATCCAGCCGCAGGGGTCGGGCCCCAAGTCAGCTTCAATGCTTTTCTTACAAAGGAAACGAGGATTCAAAGGAAAGCTGAAAAGAAGCAAGGAAAGTAAGAAAGTGAAAAGCGTGTTCTCTTAAAAAAGCCTAATTCGTATTCCATATTTATCTTCTATTAGTTGTCTTAAACTATGTGGTGTCCTTTATTGTACTATTCTATGTCAGTTCCTTGATTTTCTTTCTTTAAATATAGTAAAAATAAAACGTAGTAAAAGAGTATGCTTTTTTTTTTCGCATAATAAAATATTCCATTTCTGTCTTGCTTTGCTTACTAGTTATCTAATTGAAAGAGCTAAGCGCATATATCCTTGTGTTTTTCTTTGCTTCATCTGTCTCTATCCCCGTGGATTTCCTTTTCTCTTAATTTGAATTGGATTTTTTTTTTCTTTTTATAATAAATTCAAATGGATGGGCATCTACTCGCTGACATTTCTAGAATGTCCGATAGGCATGTTTTACGCCGAAAGCTATATGAAATTTTAGCTGGGAAGAGACAAGCTGATCTTCTATCTTAGAATGCACATGCTCTATTACTCGTTAGTCGTCGGTTGCTCAACCGCTTATCCTTTAATATGAGTTGCATCCCGAATGCAAATAACAAGACAAGATCGATTCAATGAGGAGTAGAAAGAAAGCAGTCCTCAATAAGAAGAATTCCCTACTTGCAACCTACTCGTAGACAAGCGATAAACTCACCTGCTGTCTCTTTATTCTTCTTAGACTCGCCTTGCTGAAAGTCTTCCGATCGCTAACTCTCAACAGGATTTTTATCCTCTATCTCAATCGAACTAGCTTGCTTGACAACCTTTGTCCACAGCAAACCCCGCTCCTTGCAGAAGCTGAGAGTAGACTGACTTAATGGAAAACTCCCCTTTAGACGAGTACTTCCACAGAAGTTTGTCTTGAGTTTCGCTGTGGACAAAATGCCGCTAAGCTTCGGCAGGGTTGCGTCTGGCAAATATTGCCGAAGCACCCCCCAGTCCCAGTCATTGGTCTGAAGCCAGTAGTCGTGAATGGTTTTCCCCGGTTCCGCTTGATCCAAAGGACGGACCACACAGGAAGCCAAAGGAGCATCTTCGAGCCATTTATCCTTCAAACAAAAAGGAAGCTGCCTTACCGTTACCAATCCTCCATATCAGTCCCTCCTCCGGGGCTTTGTACCCAAAGAAAATGCTCCGCCATGTGTACGAGGAGGATGCTGCCATACTTGGCCGTAAGGACCCGAACCCAGTTCGGCTCTTGTAACAAAGGCCATGCCAGCTTTGCAATAGAAGCCTTATTCATTCATGGAGAAAGCGGCACCAACTTTAGATTCGAAAGTTGATGCGCAGGAAGGAGAAGACCCTGTCAAAGACATTTGCACCGTACTTTCCTGTCCTGCTTGACCTGACCCCTGGACAGTTCGAAACCAAAGCTTTGCACGATTTATAGCTTGACTGACCTTGCTCTCTGAGACCTACCGCTTATCCCTGTATCCCTGGGATTAGGTGAAAGAGCGCTTTATCTGTCTTTATAGACATAGACAGGCGGGACTACTTTGGTAATAAGAAAATCTTATTCGCGGGGATTGCTTAGCTTGGTGCGCTTGCTTCCCTCTAAATAAGCAGAACCTTAATTCAAGTCTTAGGTCAATCACTAAATTCTTTTTGTAACGACCTCTCTCTAAGCAGTATTTACCTCACCAGCCTATCTTGTTTAGTCCGAACTAAGATATCAAGTTTCTCCCTGAACAAAAGAAAAGACCAGAGTTGGAGGTTTAGTTAGATTGCATTCTAGCAGCTATGGTTCCTTCTTACTTTTCTTGTGGATATCCCGTGTTATGAGCACCCAATCCTTCTGAAAAGAGAGATAAGCAAGGACATCTGTGAACTCGGATAGCCTTGTGGCATACCTTGAATCCAAACTAGGCTACCATCTTTCCTCTATTATGAAATATCATTTATCTTTTTTATAAAGAAGCCCTTCCTATCGAGCAACTTCTGGTTCGTAGCACTGGAACCAGGTATCCCAACCCCGGACCTGATCGGGTATGCTAATCTACCCGTAGAAAGCGCTACTTCCGTAGTCTATGGTCCCGCTAATCCTAAGCGGAGAAATTCGCCAAGAAGAGATCCTGGAATCAGTCTATTCTTTTTCTTTCTTATAGTAGGATGGTAATCCATTTCTGACTGACCAGGCTGGGATATAATCTAAGGTAAGGTTGCTTTCTATGTAGGTAGGAGAGCCTAATCTCTGTACTAGCGCTATCTATCAGGGAAGAAGGGACGACCCTCTAGGAGAACGTAATCTTAACCCAGAAATGAAGTCTTACTCAAGCTAAGTAGCTGAACCAAAAAGAAGACCGAGAGTTCTATTTGTGGAAAGGATCCACTCCCTTCAAAAAAGGGCAATCCAACTATTCCTTTATTGAAAGGTAGGTTTCGGGGGAAAGACACCATGTCCATATATGCGCGTAGACGCACCCTCAGAGGAAAAGGCCGACTTTACTATAGAAGAAAAAAGGGCAACTGCCCGGACAGAAGATATACATGGAAGGAATAAGAGTCTGTAGCTTAAGATGCGTAAACCCCGAGTACGATGCTGAAGTGTTCATCGATGGGTTGGGGAAGCAGGCTATTCGTTGGTGCTTAGCTTTCCCTCTAAAAGAGAAGGCTATGGGTCCTTCTGCTATCGAGTGAGGGTAGAGGTCTCTATCCTCAGGTCCTCCTTTCAAGGGCTATGGCTCCGCTCCAACGGATAGATTGAGATAAAAGATTTGGTCTCCTCCTTTAGACATGAGAAGGAGGCTTTGACCTATACCTATACTCTTTCTTATTACGGTCAGAGGGCCTCTCTTTAAGCATCTTTAGAAGAGTGTGAGTTCTAAGGTTCCAAGGCCAGAGGCAAGTACCGATCCTAACCTAAATATAGCTATGGGGGTATTGACTTGAATAGCTTTCCATTCCCTAGCTTATTAGATTCTTAGAAGAGTTCCCTTTCGTTAAGGCGAGGGTGCCTTTCCCTTGCTTTAAGATAGTTTCGGTGATCATATACTACATTATTACTTTTGCTAATTGATTAGAGAAGAGGGCCCGGGGAGTCCGCCTTCATGGGAGTTTTAGTTTGACTTCCTCTCCCCGAAATCGCCAGAAGGAGGTATTCTGTCTATAGAAAGAAGGCTTGTGGACATTCAGATAAAGCCCTTTGACGGAGTTATCATTAAGACAAGAAGGGCCTATCGATGGACTGATTGTATTTACAAAATCTTAGTCTTTCAAGAAAAGCTACCTAGACAATGAATTAGCCTACGCCCTTATACTATGGAGCTCCCTTCTCCTGCTTTCTTTTATTTGTTGGCACGGAACTTGAGATGTTAAGAGATTGAATCTTTCTCTAATTCTAGTCTACGCGAAAGAGAACATAGAAAGGAACTTAAAGTAAAGGGATTGGGCCTATCCTATCTAATTAGTGAGTATTTGTAGAGCCTTTTGCCGCGCTTCTTTATGTTTATCTTTAGGGGACTTTGATTTGGTTTTGAATCCGGAGAAAATTCAAAACACGTACATGAAGTGGATTGAGAGATGAGTCTAAGGTTCAAAGAAAGGCTTTAGCGCCTGAGATCAAATCCCTCCTAATCACTATAACCACATTTTACCGAGGGGAATTGAAATCCTCATTCTTTATCATTTTTCTTTTTCTATCTATGGTTAGTGCTTTCTTATCCGAAGGGGAAAGCCCCGGCCTACAGCACCGCTATGATAAATCCCAACCCAGAGAAGATAAAGGAATTGAACCTCTGATAGCCCTTTCATTTAATTAAATGGAAATAGGGCGGCTAAAAATAGCTAGTATGAAAGAACTGACTTTCTTCTTGAAAAAGTAAATATGATTCCATAGTCAAGGCTGAGACAAATTCTGTGTTTACTTCGCGATAGCCTTAACTTGACATTATCAAGCCATACTATCTACCAAAATGGATTTGAAACTGACATTCTTTCTATCCTATATATCGGAGATATAAGGGTTGCACTTCCGCTTATGGTAACCAAACAAACTCTTTCCCGGCAAGAAGATCCAACATTTCCTTCGGGCAAGTTCAGCTATAGTTGGGAAGGGAACGAATGGGGATGCCCGTCTTGAACTTATAATTGATGTATGATAGAGCCTCCAGCATATAGGCCTATCTCACTTGGATTCTTCTCACGAATTGGATTTGAACCAATATCTCCGGGCGACTTTCCTTTTAGTCGATCGTGAGTGGGTCTGTCGTCCTCCTCATTATAGTCCTCCTAAAATCAATAGCATTTCGTCGGAAAACATCCTGTCTTTTTACCTGAGTAGTCCTATGCATAGTAAGTACTATAGCCCCTATCATGGCAACTAATAAAATTAGACTAGGAACCAAAAACCAGACGAAATAGTAGGTATAAAGTAAATTGCCCAATGTTTCCAAATTAGTCCAACTTCGTACCTTTCCGGCATAAACCGTATATATAATAGAGGTCGTATTTATTTTGGTTGGTAGTAATGGAATGGTTTCATTATCTAAAATGAAGAACATTTCCCACCAAAGGATCAGTCCAATAATACCACTCACTGGTAAATAGCGCAAGACTTCTTCGTGAATCTCCGCTATTTGAATATGGAACATCATAACAACGAATAGGAATGATACGGCTATAGCTCCTATATGAACTACTGGGAAGATCATAGCGGAGAAGTCGAGACCTAACAAAAGAAGTAAACCTGAAGTGTCGCGAAAGACTGGGATGGGAAACAAAACAGAATGTACCGGATTTTTAGCACGTGCAACCATCAAACCAGAGACCAAAGCAGGGCTCGACAAAACAGAAAGTATCATGGCATTGAGAATCAAATCTTCCCTCCAGACAGACTGAACCCCGTCAAGCCTGTAGGACTAGTGTTTTGACTATATAGAGATGTGGTTGGTTGTTGACCAACAGAAAGAAGAAAGCATGGCGGCATAAACCGTATATCTCGGAGAGGCCCCCTCAGAGGAGCGTAGAAGGAGGAGAGTAGGCTGGGGTTGCTCCTTATGTGTAAAATCCAGTCAGCAATCTCGGAGTTGGAATAGCTTTCTATCTCCAAATCCATGACCATGATAGCGTAGGCAAATCTATTATAAGTAGTATCCGTGGGGGTGGTGGAAGCCACATAAAGCTTTCATGGACACAGGAGAGAGGTTAACCCTCATATCCTTGACCAGAAATTGTTTGGCAAACTCTACAGCACCAGTTGAGGATATCAAAGACTTGTGTGTGGATATCTTAACACCAAGCCGTTGTAAGCCTAGCCGGTACTGTTCCGCCACAAGTGGATCGGTGATGAGAACATCATCACCTAATATAGCATACCTGTCGAACAGGATCCCAGGTCTAACCTGTTCCGCAGCCCACCACACCAAAACATGATGGGTGAACGCGAACAAAGGCCAATAACCATAATAGCCTAACGGTTGACCGGTCACAAAGGACACTTGAGACAGAGCCCTCTTAACGTAACGAAGGGTACCTCAAAGACATTCGTCCCTAATGTTGTATTCACAACACTTGAAGCAAATGACCTGTCAAACAATAGCGCAAGCCTTTCAAACAGAAACACAAGAGGCCACCCATCGGTAGCACTCTTGAGGTCATAGCTGAAACATGTTTTACTAGGAACTAAACGAATGAGAGGTGCTGTTTGATCATCCATTGGGATGCGGCGGAGGACCTCCGCAAACCAATGGTGGATGGGTTTCAGCAACCTCTCACATAGTTTCCTATTGCGAATATACGACGCTTGCCAGCACCCTCACACGTGCAACCTAGTTTGCCTGGGGATCCCTATATCGTCGCAGGATGGTAGAAAGGGCCCTATACGGCGCTCAAACCAATCCAAATCCTCGGGTGTGTTTGATTCCTCACATCAAAGGCGTAACGAATACGGGGAGGCCACAAGCAGCCATGTGACCATTGGGTACCCTGTGAGTGCCCAACGACCAACAGCCATTGAAAAGCGCCCAACTCATGAGAAAACGATGTGAATGAAGAGCGAAAGTTCCGAATCTTACGATAAGGAAGTTTCCTTCTCTCAACCCACACCCTTTTCGTCAATGAGTGTGTCGACAAGGCTTTCCAGGTTGGTTCAAACCGTAACCCTTGTTCAAGGGGTATACGTTTGATCCAGGGAGCATAGCGACTGATAAGTCGATGAAAGTTCTCCTTAATCGAACCAACCAGCCCCACCACCTCGTCAATATGATTGGGTGGGGATATTCTACTAGAAAACGTTGATTTATCAACCTTCTTTGCCAAAGTAATGATCTTTGACAGAGAGAATCTTTTTTAATAAAACTTCACCAGCATGTCCGCTTTCTCATCCTTCTTCAGAATAAGACGCCTATGATGAGACGGAATGATCCGAGGGTAACCGGACCGAGTGAGAGAAACTGGTACCGCATTGTAAGGATGAACGAATTCATCACCACCATAGGCCATCATCAAGGATGAAGCTGCTTGCTTCAAATAGAAAGCGCAGAACAACCACCCAGATTTCCGACCAAGGTGAACAATGCGAATAACAACAAGATGGATCCCCACACAGAGTTCCTTGTTCAGACCATCAAAGATCACTAAAGCACCTTTTGGTATGTATTGCCCCCTAATCAGATCCACCAGACGAGAAACTCCATTCCGCACTGCTGCTGAGTCGTCGGACTTATCCACCAAGGGATTCGTGGAATTTATATGGATTGCGTTGGGGGAAATCTACCAAAGCTAGGCAGATAGATAGACTCCTTTCCCGCTGCTAAGGGAGAGTCAGAAATAAAATCAATCAAATGATTGTTTTTTAATTGAATCAGCGCCTCCTTTTCTTTTGGGTATGCAGGTACTACGAGTCCTCTCACTACCAACCAGCAGACATCATCTGGCTGGTCTTGCCGGTATCAACAACAAGAAAAAAACAACCAACCAAACCAAATGGAAACAGCAATGAACTATGGCTCTTGGCCCAGACAACGTCCTAGGCGTCGGGGAGATCGTAGCAACAAGGAACGCCTAGACGACGTTTTTATTCCTGGGCTGCAGTAAGCAGATCGAGAGGTCGTTCCGCCCCTTGTCCCCGAATATGGGTAATATGTTCTCAAAAATTCTTGCTCCAATCTGACCTAGCTGGCGAGCGATCCCAGTTCGCGGCAGAGAACAAGACAGCAAGCGAGCGTACCTTTGTTCGCTTCTTCTCCACCAAGCACGGAAGTTTAAGGATAACTGTAGGTCGGTGGCTACCTAAGGAAACTCCGATTCGATCCGCCCCCCAGCTGGGAGGCATCTACCTCATCCCGATCACAAGGAGAGGTTCACCATGATGGGGGTACTTGTTTTTTTTTTCCCTTCCGGAAAGAAATGCATAGGGGACCATCCTTTTGTTGTGTTGCGGCATGCTCCTCAGATTTACGGATTCGCAGGGGGCCTCAGGCCCTACTTAGTTGACTGACAATGACAAAGGCTTGCGAAACTAAGTAGGGCCTTTTGAATGAATTGAATCTTTAGTAGTCTATCAGTGGTGCAAAGCGGCTTTGTGCCCCTTTTCAGTAGGGGAGCTAAGGGTTAGACCTGACTTAGAAAGTCAGCGAACAGCGGTTCTTGTAGGTATGGCCTTCCCCCTTGACTCTCCTAACGTCGAGCTAAGTGACTTCGTAACCTTTGCGTAGCGTAGTAGAATGAAGGCTACGCACTGACGCTCTCTTATCTATTAGCCTAAGCGTCTTCGCTAACTCGCTCGCCTACTATACTATACCCTACTATACAATACATAGGGTAGGCTAACCCATAGGTCCTTAGTAGCGTTGACAAAGAAGAACAGCCGGTTAAAAGACAGTGAATCTTGATAAATATATTTATAAAAGATTCTATAATAATGAAAAAGATATTTTATATAGGCCAGCTTGACAAGCTACCCTTCCTCTTGATCTTAGGTGCGAAGATCAAGATCTCTTTTTTATGACTTCCACTTATCTATCGATCCCGGCCCGGAAAAGTGACCGACCAGGGCCCTCTTTTTGAATGAAAGAAAGGCTTGATGAGCCCTAGCCCTGTAAGCCCACACCTGTGTAGAGTAGATCGTTCAACACCTGCGGCACAAACCCATTTTTGACCTATTGGTCCTAGTATCATAGGCGACCGAACGGCCGCCCCCTAATTACTAGACCAACCCGCTGTAATAATTCCATAAACACCTAACGAAGATATGGCAAACAAATAAAGTAGCCCTATGTTCGAATCTGACAATACCATACCATAATCAAAAGGTACAACGGCCCGAGCGACCAGACTTAACATAAATGTAGCCACTGGAGCCATTCTAAAAAGGGAGAAATTAGCACTACTTGGTGAAATAGGTTCTTTTAGAATCAATTTCAAACCATCTGCTAGAGGTTGTAACAATCCGAACGATCCCACTACATCAGGACCCTTTCGACGTTGCACAAAAGCCATTACTTTACGTTCAGCTAGCACTAAAAAGGCTACTCCTAGTAGAAGTGGTAGAATTATTCCAAGTATTTCAGCTGGAACAGCTATGTACGTTTTCGATTTTCTATTCACTCATGATCTGGCCTGGTCGACCCAATCATGATATTGAAGGATGGGACCTTTTCTCGAAAAACTTTTGTTTCACATTTTCGGAACTAGAAGACATAGTTGATTAGATCTAAAAAGTGAAAAAGATCTTCGCATAACCAAGCATTTGGGCCATGTAACATGACATCATAATAGTCATTTGTCAGAAAGCCCGGACTGTCAATCCGATCGTCGGAAATAACAGCCCGAACAAGGTCGGGCATCGTCCACTCCGGCGGTACTTGTCTATTTGACAGTAGAATTTGTTCTTCGCATTTAGAGCAGATTTGATCCAATACCCGCTCTAACTCAGGTGGAGCGCTTTGCGCGTCCGACCCAGTTGAAGAAGTGGAAGAGGTACTTGACAGACTATCAAAAGACATATTCCTAGTATCTGATAGCATAAATTGGACATCACTGGACGTTGGATTTCCAAAGAGTAAAAGTGAATTGTTATTCAACATAGGCTACTTTGAAAAATAGCTCTGCTCCCCTGAAAAAAAAGAAAGAGAGACTTGTTTGTTGTAAATCGCTGGTTGGTTTACCAACCAAGAAAGGGCAAGGGGAGCCCCGCAACAAATAGATGGGGGTAGGGGATCTTTATCATTCAGCGCAGTTGTCGCTTAAATGCAGAGAATTGGCCATTCAATCTTGTAAACTCATTGAGACCGCAATTGGAAAAAGAGAGACAAACGGAGAGGAATAACCAATCGATGAAATAACATGAAACCATTCTGTTTCAATAGAGGTACGAGAAACGGTTGGGGGCAATGAAGTAGGTGAAGTGGTTGGATTTTGCGAGCTGTTCCAACCACTGCTGGATGTGATTCCAAGAGCCAAACGAGAATGAATACCACACAGAAGAGTCAAGACCAGGCTCCCTAATGGAATGTTTAACCGATCCATTCCGGATCGACCGAATTGGTACGGAAGTTGTAACATGGGAAAACCACAGAAAACACAACTTATTTGAATAACCCGGTGACCTACCAATTGTAGAAGTAGGATCTTTGGCAAGCAATAAGCACTTAAATAATACAATTCGAGTGTACCATCTTCTTTCTCATTTCGAGGAAAAGGCGCGGGAGGAAAAGAAAACAACGAAGGGATCCGAATCGGACCTAAATGGGAATGACATGAAAAGTCTTTTTCAAAACCTAGTATTAAGGGCGTTACGACGATATACGAGAGGAATGGAGAAAAACTCGTGATTGGTGTGGAGGGGAAGATCTTTTTATTATATAGTTCAAGAAAGAGTCGTCTCATTTCCTTACATTAGCAATGGGAGATAAAAAAAAGTCAATATCTGTTGTTTTTTTCACTTAAACTTAATAAGAGGTCCCCTCTTTTTTAAATTGAGTTCATTAACTTTCAATCGCATTTGGGCGTTCTTTCTCTCGAGAGCCCTCCACCGATCACAGTCGTGATCCATTTCTGCCCGTAGCCGAGCACGTTCGTTGTCACGAACCCGATCTATTTCTCGGGCTTGATCCAACCGGCTGTCGATCAGGAATGAGGTCGTCGATCTCCAACTCAACCTCAGGTTCAGCCGCCTCATCCAAGATGGAGGGCTCTTTCAATCTCAGCTGATCAACATTGAAGACGGGGTGGGTGGCGGGCAGTTCTAGTTTGAACGCATTCTCCCCTTCCTTCTCTTGCAGAGTGAATGGTCCCGCAATGGTTTAAGCTTGCGGTTGGTACCCCCCTTCCTTAGGCAACTTGAACCACAGTAGATCTCCCACCTGGAACTTATGATCGGCGGTTCCGTCTCGGTCGTGCCTTTGCTTCTGTTGCCTCTGCGTTTTCTCCTGAGTATCAGCAACCTGCCCATGGTACCGCCGTTCTCCAGGAAACTAATGGCTCGCAGCTGTTCAGCCGCTTCTCTAGGAGATAGGAGATGTACCGCTGACTGGGTTCAGGACACAACCATCGTCCGAACCGTCTGCTACCAAGTCCATGGGGGCCTTTGGTTGGAACCCATAACAAACTTAAAAAGCACTTCTGCCGGTCGACAAATGCGTGCTCCGGTTGTAGCAGTGTTGAATGAACGGCAGGTTTGGAACCAGACCGGGTAACTTGAAAGGTGGTCCCGATGTTCGATTCTCAAGAACCGACGGTTCTATTGGTGACCCATTCAAAACAAAAGAAGCTGGCCGCTTTGACTTTGATTAGCCAATCGAGTGCGGGGGGTGCAGTGCTCCTCTTCATTTGTTCCCGTTAACGACCACAAAGCCCTTAACTGCTCCTCCTCGCTACTTGCCCTTTTTTACTACAAAGGTTTGACTAGCGCCCGGCAAAGGAATGATTTTTTCCCAAAGCCGACTTCCTCCTTTATCGAGCGGCTGTCTCTGTTGACGATAAAAGCGATGGTCCGGGCTGTTTGAAATAAGCGGTCATTTTGGTCAGTCTCAATACCACGTGAAGCGCGTGATCACCCAGATTCCTAATGCCTTCTATATCTTAATTATATATAATAACTTATCGACGTCAGCCCTTCTATTTTCCTATCTTCACCCTTCCTACTCCAGCTAATGGAAAAATGCCTTTGAATGGTCGTAATCGTCGACAACCCAACCGACGTCCACCATAGGCTCGGCGAGCTGTCCTCCTAGATTTCCCGATGGTAATGCCAGGGCCTTTTCAGTACTGACGACTCTTGATGCAAAGAAGGAGACCGACTAGACGAGACAGACCATTGTTCATAGGTTGGTTATAAGCCCGGAGATCGAATCTGATTCATCCCCTTTGAGAGGGATTCTCGTGTCAACCATAGGAAGAAGAACTCGGTTACTCATCTTGGATCGGATTGGATCAATAGCTTTGTGCTGATCTACGAACGACCCTTCTTATTTGATTTCTACTTCTTCAAGTCTCCATCATCCCGATCTCTCTTTCCGGGGTTGCCTGTCCAAAGAAAACAGAACCTCTTCTAGTTCAAGGTCGGAATCCTCAAACCAATCAAAATATGATTTCTAGTTCACTATTCTTATGATAAGCAGTTATGTCTCATTCATGTGATGAGAAATATGAGAATGAAAATTAGAAAATGGAACATCTACGGCAGATTCTGTGCCCCAAATCATTTATACTTATGAAACTAAGCGGGCGGACCCCTCTCCAATGGAACAAAGGGGATCCATCCGTAGGGCGGGCTCACTCACATACTGGATAGGTGGCTCGGAATGAGAGTGCTAGTTCCGTTCCCTCGGGGAAGAGAAAGCACGAATCTATTACAATCTTAGTAGAGAACAGAGGAGGAATGCCAGTACTGATTCTCTGAACCTGAAGCTCGCTCTTCGACCCGTACCGTACCCTGTACACTCGGCTATTCTCCCGATTCAACTCCCTCTGTCTACGCTGGGAAAAGGGCTGCCAGAGTAGAGTGAGGGCTTTGTCTCTTTCTGTTTGTGCCAGCTGGCCCTGACCGAATGTTCTGACTCCCGGTAATCGAATGGGTGGTAGTTGGGTTGGCTTTGGCGAAACTTTTTGTCTATGAGCTGTTTTGACTGCTTTCTTCCCGTACTCGGATATTAAGAAGCCGTAGGGATTCACTCATTTCATTGCCTCAGCCCTTCAAGGTGGTGCACAGCCACCATACCTGATTGCTTTGTGTTTCAAACTCCCCTGCCCCATCCTTTGACCCTGCTTGAATCCAGGGTCAGAATAAATTCCTTGAAAGGAAAGGCAGGCTGGAAATGAATGGTTTCCTAAGATGTCTTTGACCCTGTCGCTTGCCTATTTACCCAGAGAGAAAAAAGATTCGAACGGGAAAAAAGAGATCCAAAAAAGTGAGATATTTCTACCAGTGGTCATTCTTCTCCTTCTGATCCGACAAAATGCGCAAAACCCATGGAAGTTACAAAAAGCATGGATCGAATAATATAGTTCATTTGCTTTTTTTTGACAATTGTGCCTAAATCTTCAACGTTTCAAAAAGTAATCTTTCTGAGTGCGCTTGACCGCCTTACTTTACTCGCGGTACACTTACTATATTCCGCAGAGGTTGGCTAGAGCTTATTTCACAGCAAGACTGAATGGAATTAGCCTCGTAGAACTGAACTACCTTGATCTAAATCTCTGGAACTCACAGAAGACCAAGGCACATCCACTCTCAATTCAGCATAAGCTTGGGATCTTTCTTTCCTCAAAGCTAAAGCCCTTGAAGCCGGGTCTTTTTTCTCTTCTTTAAAGCCTGGAGCTGGTGTATGAGTTTCTTATATCGTAAGTAAGGAAGTTGATATTGTCAGTTTCCTTGTTCACAAGACTCTTATATCTGCTACATCAGAGTGAAAGAGAAGACTGCTTTCAAGGCTTGTTGAAAAGAAAAAGATGTATCCTAGGACCTTCACCACATTCACAGGTGGAAAAGAGACCGTCCCTTACTCATAAGCAGGAAAAGATCTAACTTGCCCTATCCAAAGACCTTTTTATGAAAGATTGATCCTGTCGCTTTCGTGTCTATTCAACTGTATGGATCCCCAGCTTTCCAACTGCCTTCTTTTCAGAAGGACTCTAACTGGCGAATGAAACTCCAACTCAATCTCCTGGAAAGAGAAGAGGACAGGCTGGAAGTGGGACTAGATCCCCAAGCCCAAGGAACTAGTATTCCAGAATGAAAGTACTCCAACTGGGAAGAAGACGGATACAAGGATAGCAACTACAACTCGATGTTGGGAATAGGATCTAATGAGATGAAAAGGAAATGGAACTTCTTCTTCGATCCCTTCCCGCCGTTTAGGATTCGAGTAGCGGTTCGTTTTAGACAAATGAATATTATGTCAGCGAAGCATCTGAGTAGCACCCATTTCCCGCAAATGATTAGTGGAACTTAAAAGACATACTTAATCTTAATAGTGATACGTAGTGAATCTTTCCTAAAGCCTGGCTTTGAGCCTTTTGCCTGCTTCTGCTTGTTATTCTGCCTCTTCAAGTGTCCTAAGACTAGTTCCTTTGTAACTAATATCCACTCGGGGATACTCCGAATATCTATTGTCGGAGAATAAGCCGATAGATAGAATATCCTGAGGAGAAGAATCGGATAGGGAGTGAGGTAGCGGTGATCCAAGCAAGATAGTCTGGAGCAAGTGCAAAGAGAATACCTCTGCTGTTAGCTAAGGCTAGTCACCTCAAGTCTTTGTATGGACAATAGATATTGTTGTAGAGGTACTTTCTCTGGGTTCTTCCCGGGGGGGTCTAACCATCTTACTAGCTCGTACTTCCTTGATCCCTTTTGGCTTGAGCAAAGGACTTTCACGACACGAGAAGAAGGCTTCCGTTAATGGGTTAATGTATGTAGATGTCGTGGTGAACGGTTAAAACCCGAGAAAGACAAAGACAGGCTTTTGATCCATTTCACCAGCTGTAAGACTGGAGCTGATTCCAGTAAGTCTCGTACTATTGAGCAGTTCTGGAACAATTTCTACAGTCAGCTGTCGGGGATTGCTAAGTCTTTCACTTCGGGTTCTAATGTTGGTCAGTATCACGATGATGTTATAAGGTTGTTGTTGGATTCAAAGCTGAAAAGACAAGGTATTGGGTTTACCAAGACAGAGTTTATTTATTTACAGAACCATATGGAAGATCTTACATTAGCTATTCGAGTCAAATCATAGGATTGAAAGCCGATTGCTACTTTCTTGCCTTGGGGCATCGCATTCTGGATAACGTAATAAAAAAGTCTTTCTCTACTCTCTTCAGTCTGGTTTGCTTTAGAAGTAAGCAAGCAAAGACAAGTGGTAGGCCTATATGGAGATAGTTCGTTAGTATGCCCGTTTTTTTTCCTTAGTCAAAGGGCGTGTTAAAAGAAGCTTCTAGGTCAGTTTATTAGCATGCAAAAATAGAAGCTAAAGCAAGAAGAAAAGGGATGCGCTTTCGCGCTAGTCGCTCATCCGTAGCTTGGTCTTTACGCATGCCAAAAAAGCCATTCTTTGGGACGTAGAAAGGAAATATCCTAATTCAGTAGAGGACGTAGCTGGCGCACAAGACGAAGGAGGACAGAAGGGGTTCGGGGGAGGAGCTCTCGGCACATAGTCAGTCGGCATGGTCTTGAATGACCCATAGGCTTTGGGCTTCGATGGCTGCTTGAAAGACGCAGATTGGGAAGTTGGCTATGGTCCGTCGTGCATTGTGCAGACGACTGATGGCTTACGTTGCCAAGAGGGCATTGTGAGACAAAGGAAAGGGCTGAAAAGGATGGTGCCCAGGATCTCACTATTACCTATGCATGTGCAAGAATGCGATACGGTAGAGGTCGATGTGTCATTGGGACACTTAGCGTGGTAGACCGGGCTAGAGTGCTGTTACCACTCCTCATACGGAAGAAATGCCATGATGCTCTCTTGTGGCAATTGAAGTTCCACTTCACTTCAAGGGGATGTGATGTCTGGTGTGGCGAACCGTCATCACTACTGCAGGAGAGAGCTGCAATGAGACTCGCTGCAGAAGTCGAGTTAGACGACCGCGTCCTGTTGCGTTCACGGGCGAAGACAGGACTCAAGCTTCGTAGTTAGGGCAAAGTACTGGCATGCTGCTATTGGTAGACTGATGAAGTCACAAAGGCTGAATTGGAAAAAGTCGGATACCTTCATAAGGGTTTGGCATGAGTTAGCGGGAGACTCTGTGACGGCTCACTGGTTGGTGAGAACGCTGGATGAAAACGAAGTTGCTAGAATGCTGTTTCGAAAGGGCCGTTCCAAGGGGAGGCGAACCCTCCAGTTTGCTTGACAGGGTTAATCTAGGTGCCGTTTTCTCTGTTATGTTAAGGTTAGTTATGAACCCAGAGGGCTGTGCGGAATGTTTGTGGCATGTCGAAAATGTGGGCTAAGACTCAGAGGGCTCGCAAGAAGAAATCAGTGTCCATTCATACTGGTGGGTGAAATAAGGGCTTTCTGAAAAGGCGTAGCTGCAATTGGGCTTTGGCTTGTACTTGACTTGAATCGATCTTGCCTTGGTGTTGCCCGAAGGGCGGGATTGACCTTTCTCCTCCGTTAACAGACTAGGCTAAGAAAGCATAAAATCCCGATCTTCTCACCACTTTATCTTTGCTTTGAATAGCTAGACCTTCGTACTAAAGGGATGAAGTAATGGATGCAGACTAAGAAGACTTGAAAATAGGTTCAGATTTAGCATGAATAAATAAAGGACCTGCAACGGCAGAAACTATTTAACGGAATGAAAGAGCTTCAATAGTTACTATGTTTGGAATCATAGCAGGAAAGACGAGCTAAGCTTGAAACTCCTAGGCAACAAGTCTTTGATTCGATTGATTTTCACTCTTTCGTCCAAAAACTCTAACTAGTCCATCAGCCAAGCCCTTCTGACTCTCCTATTCGTCCAGTTAAGAAAGGAAGCTTCGAGGCATAGGACCGTGAGGTGCTTTTAGCGAAGCCGGGATTCAGGAAGTTCAGTTGAGTTTCCTGCCTCTATCTTCTAGTTATGTACCTTATAGCCCGCCTAGTCCCCTTTTTGGAGGAGTAGTGCCAGTAAGGGTAAGACTCTCATATGATCATTCCTAGTTTCCAGCCATCGATTGAGTTGCAGTCCTTTGCTCAACCAGTTACACGCCTGTTGAATTGGACTTTTTTTTTCAAGCCCTTCAAGCAGTCTTACAGCCGAGTCTTTCTTTGAGATGTAGACGCATAGGTTAGTGCTTCGCTTTCACTAGAATATTTCCTCCTGTGCTATTTTGGCATATCATCCAATTCCAGTTTTCCAGCCTTTGACTTTGAATCCCTTTCAGTGGGCAAAGTCAATCCATCAGTAAGGGGCGGAGGAAGCACTATTTCAAGTGTTCAAATTGGAAAAGCTCTTTGATCTCCCGCAGGAAGAAGAAAGAAAAGAAGCCAGCGAACTCTTAAGAGGGCAGTCTCCTTACCTCTTTTCTGCTAGCCATAGAGTTTGAGTCTTAAAGCACGCCAGCCTCGGGAGTTCCATTCTATAGTGGTCAGCCTTTCCATTCCATCTCTTGGCATTTATCTTACAACCATTGTTAGCTCTCTGCCAGCCCGTGCCAGGTCAGTCATAAGCACTAACGAAGGCTGACCACTTACTTGAAAGGGGATTCAAATAGAGCAGCTTTGATAGAAGCGATAGAAGCAGGAGGAGAGGCAGTTTCACTATATCCTGCAAGTACGTCAAAAGCAGTTCAATCAAGCTAATGTTTTCAAGCCAGTGATCAAGCTTAGTCAAATAAGGATTTTAGCTCAAAAGCTCCTTCTAAGGCTAGCCATAAAGTGAAAGAGTACTGGGCGCAGGCGAGCTAACAGTCTGGGGGCCCACCTTTGATACCATTAATAGCGTGTCTAACGAGTCTATCCGTCTAAGTCTCAGAGGAGTCGGGGACAGACCGATGTCCTTCCCTTGCAGGCATTTCGTACCTGGGGCAAGCTCCATTTCAGCCAATGCCAGTCTTAGTTCTTCTCCCTTACCTGGGAGGTTTCACATAGATTGATTACCTGGGGAGCCTCTAGTCTCTAGCCCTGTACAAGTCTAGGGTCTTTCAGGCTTTATGTACTATATTAGCGTATTACCAGTTGCCTTCCCCACCCTACGGACCGACATGACCTTAAAAATAATCAAGGTCAATGCCGGAGAAAAGCTTCTTCTTGGGATCAATCAAAGGCAAACCTTGTCCTTTCAGGCCAAAGAGTGCCCTGATTCCATTGTTCACCTCTAGAGTTCACAAACTCGACCAGGTGTCGGAAAGCGGCTAACTCGAACGTTTGAGCAGGAAAAGGAGACCTAATCTTGCCAAAATGATCCTTGTTAAAAGCTTTCCACAGATGGTGGAGTGAACAAGAAAAGAAGAGGGTCAAGCTTTTCCAGCAGTCAAGCCAGATGCGGATTGAATAGCTGCGCTTACTCCTTCAACCCCGAAAAGATCGGATTTGCGCTAATGCGGATTCGATAGCGCCGTTTTCTTCCTTTACACAAGGCCATGCCTTTTATACGACAGGACCAATGGCAACTGATGAAACAAGAGAAAATGCTATTGAACCACACTCACTAATTGGCCTATCCGGTTCTATAGATTAGACTGCCAAGGTGTCTTGCTCAAAGCTTAAAGGCAAAGATCACATTCCTACTGTCAAGCTAAAGGCGAAAGATAGGGGCGCAAACGCTAAAAAGCCGTTGCGCTAACGCTATGGAGTTTGATTGCAGGGCAGGAACGAGAAGAAGAAGGCTTTTCGCTTCGCTTTCGGAGTTCAAGCTTAAGGCCTGAGGAATGCATTTGAATTATCATTTTCATTTCAGCAACTCCCCAGACTCGAACTGGAAGGGCTCTGCTCAAGCCTATTTTATAAAGCTAAAGTATACTTTGTAATTCCGAGTCACAGGAAAATAAAAAAATAGGGGAATATGGAATGGAATTGATTACTAAGTCGACAGTGAAGTAAGACTCTCGGGAAGAGAAGAGAAAGGAACTGAAATAGTGTAGTTCAGAGTTTGTTTTGTAGTTGGAGTTCCTGAGCCTATAAGTGAGCAATCTATCTTCATACCTCTCCCGTTAGCTACATAGTAACCTCTTCCCTGTCTTGTCTTTCAAGAGAAGTGAAGTGGGCGAACGATAAGAAGAGTGACTTTCTCTCTTTGCTCTCCGTAATATAATATGATTGATTAAGGAAACCCCTGCTTCTTAGAGGAAGGTATAATCCCAGGGAAGAGATATGAGGCTCTCGACCGATAGGGAGAGGAGGAAGGATTTGCTTTTGAATCTAGTTTAGTTGCAAGCGTAAGCGAAACTCAGAACTCCATTTCTAGGAAATAAAATAAGGCATTTCAACTGTTCCCCGGTCACCTATGCAATTTCCTCATCTGTGACTCTCCTACGGGAAAGATTAAGAAAAGCATATGGAGGAGAGTTCGATGTAACTTGTATATTTCTTTCTACCTTTTCTTCTTTAGCTGAGTTCTCTGTAAGCGAATGAGCTGCTCAAAACCCTTTCATTTCGTTGTTAAGGCCTCTTTCTTAAGGGGGAATACCCAAGGGAATGTTGGCAAATGAGATTTTCTTTAGTAACAGATGCCTTCTCCGACATGTCTCGTATGTCACTTTTCTAGACCTCATGTGGGAGAGGTACATAGAAGGAAGGGCTATGGCTAGAAGTATAAGGTCTAACTTCCATTGTCCATGCATTAGCCACAAGGCACCCGTCAGAGTCGAAATCAGCATTGAAGTTCGATCCCCTAAACAGGAAAGGCGTCATCATCCGGCTAGGGCTGAGATCTCGATGCTGCTATGTCTCATTACCTGTTTCGTGACTTTCTTTTTTTAAGAAGCGCAAGACCCTCTTTCTTTTACGGTTCTCGTCTGCCAACGGCATTGAAGCAAGCAGTCTTTGTCCTGTCTATCCAGCCGGGGAAGAGCCAAGTCCCTTAGAGAGGGGATGAGATCAGTCAAGTCTAGGAGAAGGGAAGGTACCGCCTTTTAGTTAGTAACAACTTGGTAAGGGATCAAACCCTGTCAACTAAAAGCTATCCAAAACGTACTCGTGAGGAAAGCTAGCCCCCCTGTTTAGCCGCTTACTCTTTAATAAGATAAGATATGCGCGTGCAATTGAGAAGGAAGCAATCTCACATCCAACAAAGCCCGGTGTAAAGTTAAAGTAGAGGTCAAGAGATGGATGCCTTTATCTATCGGGGTCAGCTAGAATCTATTTTTTTTATAAAAGAAATATGAGTGGATGCCCACTGACTGTGACTCAAAGTCGGATTACGCTTTCTTCAGACGGGAATCTGGGGCTTAGGAAGCAAAGGTGCCACAGGGAAAGAAGTGACTCCCGGGGGAGAAGTCTTGTTCCTAGGGCATTGGGATAGGGGATGGACAAGCAGAAGGTGAAGGCAATAGAAGAGTGGGGAGTCCCCGTGACCGAGCTACGATCAGTTCTTGGCCTTTTGAACTCGTTCATCACTGGATATTCTAGGAAGTCCACTCACTGATATTTTTTATAAAGCCTTGGCATTGGCTTTTTAAGGGGATAGGGCAAGTGTCAGCGAGCCTTTGAGGACTTGAAGAGGGCCGTGACGGAGGAACCTGTATTGAGGTTGCCAGACTATACTGTACCTTTCGAAGTGCACACTGAAGCATCAGACTATGCCATTGGAAGAGTATTGGTCCAGGAGGGACACCCAGTAGCATATGAGAGCCGGAAGCTCAACGAGACAGAAAGGCGCGGTCCCAGTCCCAGAGAAAGAGATAACAGCCATGGTGCATTGCCTGAGGACGTGGAGGCACTACGAGCCTGGATCGGCTCCCGGTTTATATCGGGAATCTTAAAGAGAAGATACCGCAGCTGATTGTCCAACTAGCGGAAGCAAGTCGGGAACTGGAGCTGGAGCGAAAGAATAAGGAGCTATTATTGAGGATTGCTGAAAGCAAGGCCAGCAGGCTTACTGAAGTCTTTCATTCCCTGGTTAGCCAACTGCGGGAATGAAAAGAACCTTGCTTGGCTAGCCGTTTCGACCTTATCCGTCGCCCTCTTCTTTATCAGCCAGCCTGGCGACGAGTTTCAATCTAAATCATTCTGTAACCACCTCTTTGTCTTTAGAATTGCATTTCTTTTTTCTTCTGTCTCTACCTAAGTAGAGCCACACCCTCTATGAGCCCTTTCCTTCTTTATTTCATGAAAGTAGGCTTCCTTTTTCCACCTTAAAAGCTTTTGTTGTTCTTCCTATCGCCCTTTCTTAAATATGAAATAGAAATGGGCATCTTCTTATTCTTCAGCCTGAAAGGCTCTTCCCTGCCTAGCTCCCCTGAAAAAAAAAGGAACTACCTTGCTTCGGCACACGATTCGGAAAACAGCCTCCCATTTAGCTTTGACCTCTCCAACCGCTGCCCTAACGAGTGGGAAAAGAGATAGGGGGTATCTATGTAAATGAAAGGCAGAGATGAGAGCGACAGAAGAGGAGTGGAACGAAGCCTTAACTTAAAGGCAAGGCACCCGAAGACAAAAGCCATTGGCTGAACACCAGCCAGACAAATCCTTCATTCGAAAGACGACAATCAAAGCATCACGACTCGAGGAACATTCCTCAAGGGAGTGAACCAGTGAGATCGGTAGACAACCCGTAAAAGGAAGCCGCTAGGCATCAAGCCCTATTATCTGAAACCTAGGGAGGGTGGCCATTGTTGGGTGGTGAGTTGCAATGAAAGAGCTGAGAAGTTGTGGATGTACTACATAGAAGGTTGAGACTTTCTTGGCTCAAGCTGGAACACTTTCTCTGTGCCTACATACCGAATCAGACAAGTGAATCAACCGGTGGTATGTTCTTCTTCACGTGATCGTGCTCTAGACCTATGGGATTCACAACCAAGGGGGCTGCCCTGCCTGGTCATCGGGCGTACCCTATCTTGAATCTGGGGGAATCCGTCTCGGCATCTGTCCTACTGGCTGTTGAAGGTGCTGGCTGATGAAAGACATCCCCAGAATGCCCCCCTTTCGTGCCTATCTCACTTGTTTACAGCTCTTATGGGTCTTTTCGCTGCTTTCACATGATGCAATATCTGGGCCTCCTAGACCTGCTCTCTCGCCCAAGCCTCATAGCATTCATATTCCAAGCACTAAGTATTCCCTGCCTGCTCAGATGCGTCAATCCGCCTATCGGTAGCCTTTTCCCCGCATAGATAACTTAAAAAAAAGTTCTTTGTAGGAGGGAACTAATACTTTAGATAAGGTTCATTGCTATTTGCTCTCCCGTCACGCTAGCACTTTAGAGACTATCTTAGCCCAGAGTGAGGGATCACAATAAGGATTACCAAAAGTAGGCAGTACTGCGGTACCAGTCCACGACTACCATTTCTGTAACTGAACTTCCCTGCCCCCTGTCCACTCAGTCTCCTTTTCGGACTTCAGGAGCATTGAGTAAAGGTAGGCACGGGGGCTGGAAGATCTACTCATTCAAAGGGAAAGCGCACCAAAAATTTTATTTTCACAATAAGAGCTAGTGGAATGGACCCTTTCCTCATGCCAGCGGGGGAAAGAAAAGAGGCCCACTACGAGAGGAGAGAGTGATTCAGCTGCTAACAAGCGCAGGTTTTTCATGAAATGAATGGTTCTTCGGGAAACGTATGTTGATGAGGAGGTGTTCCATAGTATCAAAAAGGAAACCTGGGCTCCGTTCGAAGAGACGAAGTTTGGTCCTTCT
>Ga0209700_100088_pt1:82500-117500 | contig 127526 bp, 67 predicted proteins | sample SiratroredBW_FD_187528 | JGI IMG/M metagenome (GOLD analysis project Ga0209700, IMG submission 187528) | Root nodule microbial communities of legume samples collected from California, USA - Siratro red BW (SPAdes) (version 2) | ecosystem: Host-associated > Plants > Roots > Nodule...
GCAAGATCAGACAAGTTACTCCCTCGCCTCGCAGCGGTGGCATCTGTCTTTGAAGTTCAGTCATTTCCTAAGACGGCTCCTCTTATTCTACGAGAATCCAAGCAGATCCGGGAGCTGAAACATGAGTGTTTGTCTCTTTTTCAACTTAAACAGGAATGCATCAACAAAACAGCCCTTCCATATAGATCGTCGTGGCATGAACTTTGTCAAAAAATGAATTGATAGCTAACTCCTCTTCCTATTGATCTTGATTAGTTCCAGCTTGTTGAGAGTTCTCTTTTCTTTCTAGACCGTCTCCTGAAAGACCTGCTTATCCCGCATGTGCTTTCCCCCCACTCATTCAATCACTTGCTTGTGATTGCAGCCATTCCCCGAACGAAAAAGGGAGAGACGAGGGAATCGTCCGCTCCCGTTCATGTGACGAATCGAACATCGTTAGGTCCCGAATTCTGCGAACCACCGGACCTAGACCAAGATCTCCATTACGTCGTACGATATATCGATCCGAAGAACTTTCAGTTGTAAGTCATCCATTCTGCTCCTATCTAAAGTGATGCTAGGCTGCTTCACGCAGGTGCGCTTCGCTCGGCCACATGATGAACATGTTTTAAGCTAAATGTCGAGCGCTTAAGCGGAGCTTGTGGTCACTCGTTCCTCGCTTGTTCCAATCCTAGTAAAGAGCTTCAGATCCGATTCTACACTACATACGATATTTCCGGCCCTCACTAGCTCTTCGCTTGGTTGTACAAAGAGCATGCCCAAGGGGGCTACTACGCTCACCGCGCACTTGCATCACCACCTGAGCTTCGCTACCGCTTCGCCCAGCTCCTACGCCTACCACGAATCTTGAATCATCACGTGGCTGCTAAAGCAAGCTAAGCTTCACACGGCCCTGAGGAAGCCAAAAGACAGACCCTCTCACGGCCGAAGGCTCCGCAACACGTTGGAGAACTTTTAGATCCCGCCCTAAAACGCCCATTTTCCTAGAGTTCCGAAGTGATCCTCATTCTCACCGCAGCCTTCTTAAGCCGAAAGAAAGCCGGGCAAGAATCGCATTGGTAGTACGAAGGGGGAGCAGAATCGTATCTGGCAGTGGTTCTTCGGATCGATCACAGATTATCGGCCCCGTCGTTTGGCTTCCACTCCAGTTGACCTCTCTTGTTCTCCCCCCCCCTTACACAACCGGGTGGAGGACTCATGTAAACTTATTCCTTTAGGTCCCCGTTCAGGAAGGCATTTTGAACATCTAATTGGAACAGAGGCCAATCTCGATTCGCAGCAATAGAGAGCCGGAGACGAACAGACTTCATCTTGGCTACCGGGGCAAAGGCTTCCTCGTAATCTATCCCATATGTTTGAGTAAAGCCTTTACTAGCCTGACCTTTTCCTCCTTTCTCCCACAAAGCTTCCCTTCACAACCAGTCCCATATCCAATTAGTAGAATTCGAGATGGGGAGAGTCAAAATGAGACAAATGCGCATTTCCTATCTGAATCGAGAGGTATCAGATCGAAGTCACATAAGTCATGTATTATAATGAAAGTTATTTCCGGGAGAACAAAGTGGATTTATGAGCAAATTCTGGCATGAGAGGACCAATGAGACAGAACACTGTTGGATGCATTCCTTCGCTAGCAGGGCTTCGGCCCATCTCAATGGAAGAGTCTTCGGTCAGTAATCTCGTACTCTCGACCGGCTCGAACCACTACGTTATCCATGTTCCGGCTCATCCTATTCATGTCACCAGAACCTGTAATAAACCATCATTTCAAACCATCCTGTTACAGGGAATCTTTGGATATCAGTTCGAAGGGAGCCCCGGGTAATTTGATCAAACAAAGTATGTGATCGGAGGAAGGAATAGAAAGACCCCTTGTAATCTTAAACAACAAGGACAAACACAAGGTACAGAGACAGAGAGAGAGGCGCGACAGCCGCAAGGCACTTTTGCTTTGCTTTGATTTGATTGTATCGGGAGATGGGCTTGCGTATTAGTTGGGTTTGCTTCTACCGAGGCAATGTTCCGGAAATTAGGCTAAAAGAGCAACCGGCTGAGCACGAGGTCCCACATTGTCTCCATCAGCGGCTAGGAAAAAGTCTTTGACTCTTCTTCTAGTTAACCACTGCTTTAGACTATTCCTACTATGAATAGTTCTCAATCTTTTCTCGTCCAAGTCTTTTTTTTATAGTATTGTCTTATTAAGTATATAAAGAAAGAAGAAAGTCAAGCTTTCGGGAAAGGAGTGAATGATTTGAATACTTCTTCCTCTTTCCCTTCTTCTCAAGCTCTTACTCTGACTGGCGCAGAGAAAGTCTTACGGCCAGACGACTTAAACACAGCGCTCTGATCTCCGACCTCCTAGGACCCAAGCAAAGGATTGACTTCGCTAACCTCAGCTTAACCGAAGTCAATATTCTAACAGAACTAGAAAGGGCATACCTTGAATACAGATCAAGATTCACTCATGCACTCTGGAACTTACCTAGGAAAGCTAGCCTTAGCCCAAAAATAAAGGAAGGCAGCCGAAAGCCCTACAAAGAATATCGCTGATGAACAGGCCCAGGGGTTGTCAGTTGAGAAGGAAGTCTTTATTGAATTGATCATAGAAAAAAAAGGATAGAAATGGAATCGGTTGTTTAAGTCGGAAGATCAGATGTTTTGAGCGGAGAATCGGGTTCTGCTAAGCAGAAAAGCCTTCTTTCTCTAATTAATGGGTCGATTCGAAATTGGAATGGAGTTTGAGGCTAGTGGAGCAAGCATGAATAAGAAAAGGAAAAAGCCAAAATGAGTGGAAAGAAATTCAAAGCTAAGCCACCACCACCGAATAGAACCGACGAGTAATATCCTGTCCTTCCCTACCTACTGTATTCAAGCGAACAAGTGTGTTAAGCGAATCACTTTCCGCCAGTGGTACGCACTACATGAAATCAATGCCCAGACCACTATGTGCGTAATATATATATCTATCCTTATTGATTTCTTTCGCCTATGGAGTGTTAGGGTATTGCGAAGCTTCTCACTGGAATAGACTCGAGATTAAGCACAAGAGACGCTTGGGCCTATTACAGACAGGCTCGCAAGCTTAACACGATGAGAAGGTTCCCCACTTAACCCTAGTTTTCGGGTAGAGTAGTGGTCGCCATGCGCCCATCGGTTATAGCCGCTCGCTAGTTGGGGGCAGGAGACAGCCTTTCAGAGAAGAGAAAGAAGGTCTACTGGCCCGGTACGGTGTGGTTTTGTTGGATTTATCCGTCCGCGTACTTTCACTGGCCTTTTGAATCGATCCTGAAAGACTCCCCAAAAAAGATAAGGTTATCCGCTTCTCCGCTGTTTAAGCTCGAAATCTGAACTTTCACAACCACCAACAGGAAGACAAGTCAGTATGGGATCAAAAAAAGTCTTTTTCTAGTCAAGTTCCAGCTCTAGATAGGGAAGGACGACGAAAAGCACGAGTTTACTTTGAGGTAAAAAAAGCCGACGGTGCCTAATCTCCTCGGATATCATCGGCCATCGTTCTCATCGATGCGATGACCAGACATGTCACACCATCCCTCGCTGCCCTAACTCACCAATCCCTAGCATCTACCAAAGTGGTATCCTCTCACGGAGGCTAGTAAGTAGGCTTTTCTCATATTTGTCACTCTCCACCCAGTCCTCCGATGGAAGGGGTACTATCCAATTGTAAGTAGCTTGATTACTGTCTGGCCTTGATCCCTTGCTCATAAAAAACGGATATGGGAAAGGTTGGTGAAAGTGTAAACTAGTGACCTCGAAAGATAGGTGGGCCATATCCAGTCCAGAATGCATTAGACTAACTGCATTGGTACCGAAACATCTGATCAGGCCGTCTGGGGTATATGATATGACAGGTCGTTGTACTAATGATCGGTAGGTGGGACTGATACCTAACTCGGGTATCTATCCCTGTGGAGGGCCCCCATTCAATGATAAGATATGTCCATGGGATTAGGTATGAAATGGGCCATACCAACTTGTTGCTTGAACAAGTCCTAGTGGTAGGGCTCCTCATATGGTTAGCCTCCCTGACCCGTAGCGTAGATTGTGGAATGGGATTGGGAATCTATTTGAGTATGAACCGAATTTCGGAGGGGGTTCCAATTCATATCCGAGCGTTGGTGCACTTCCCATCTGTTCCCGGGCTTTGACGTAAGGCCTGTAGACCGAGCCTCATATCCCTGACTTCAGAGTCCTACGGTCTTCTTTCTTCTCCCTAATTCTCTGTGAGAACGAATCTTAACCCTTGCTTGGTCTTTTTCTTCCTCCTGACTCTCACTTGGAAGCAAGAGATGAAGACGTAAGCCTTCCTTATGATCGATCACCCTTTCCCGCTGGTCCAGTCCGTTTTTCTTTCTTCACTTCCTTCCGCTTAGCCGATAGTGGGAACTCTAATCATTTTTTGAGTAGGCATCCATGAAAGGTCTTCACTAGGGCTGCCTCTTTTCAGCTCTTTCTTAGGCTCTCTCGAGTGGGTTTGCACTCTGTTATGCTCTGAGTTTCTCTTATCTTGGCTTCTTTCTATGGATTCATCCTTGTTCTACGCTCATGCTCTTTCCATGAGGAAGACTTGCCCTTGATGATGGAACAACGGCTACCTCGGTCTCCTATAGCTAAACCATCATCAAGAGCCAGCCAAAGGACCCGCATGCTCGGATCTTGTATCAGGATTAGCTTCTTTCTATAGGAATCTATATCTAATAGGGAGAAGCTCTTGCGGAGATATTGCCAGAAAGGCGGGTGGTGGGAAGGATAGACTATATATATAGTAGATCCGACTTCCTCGACTGAAAGGTGAGCTACGGGGTCCAGGTTAGTTGATCTATTAAGAAGGTGAAAGAGCTTCCCTGGGCTTACAGCTCGTGAAGTGAGTCCGCTTTCTCCTTTATAACCCTTAATGCCTTCTAACGCATTCTACAAATCTTCGACTACCCTACAGTTAACAACAAGGAGAAAGGCAAAGGCTTTGATTCCTGAACCTCCCATTGTGCCATCCTGCTCTCCAAACTACAAAGAGAAGACACTTTCATAGACATCAAGAACAGCAGAGAATATCCGCCTTAATCTTTATATAGGTTGCCCCTCTTCTTCTCTCCTAGCTATCAGAATAGGAATCGCTATTCGTGGAAGAAGGACTCTCTCTTATGGCTTTGCCTGCCGCCTTTCACCCGCTTCTCTAAGGAAAAAGTCTAATGTCATGTTGATGCCATCAGAATCTAAAGGATTGATCGAAAGGCAGTGATTTCGACCTGGAGTGAAGCTTTGGCTTTCGGCGGCTATTAGATACGGATTGACGGGTTGACCTAAACGAGTAAGAACAATTGTTGGAACGAGATTGATCACTGAAGAAATGCTAGCTCCTTCTTCAACTCCTGGCCTGGCAAACTCCGATCAATCACTTCCTTGTCCTCTTACTACTATGGATGCCCCCTGCTCTTAGAATTCAATTGATCAAACCGTTTGATGACATAGAGACAGAGATTCCTAATATATTCTTTCTTGCAGCCTATAACAGCTGATTCTCCACTATTATTGCAAAGACATTCCAACTACCCTATACTATTAGGCTCCCCTCAAAGGCTGGAAAAAGAAAAGAAGTTAACTGTCCCGAAGAGGCAGACATATAGCTAACAGCTCCTTGCTTTGACGGGGATATCTAAACAATTTCATTGCCTTTCCTTGTTGCCCATGCGGAATCAGGCTCGCTGAGGAATAAGAAGTCTCGGTATGTCGAAAAGCGGATGCTCGTCCAATCAGTCCAAGCATAGACAGATCCTAGTGCTAGTGTCAGATCCTCCTTTTGATGGTGAATGTCGGAAATGCTGTTGAAAGATGAATCCTCTGCGCACATCCAATTCTTCCTTCTAAGAGGGCATTCTTCGATGCATCCACTTTGCTGTCTTATGCTTATGTTGGCATATTCTAATAAGGATTGCCTTATTCCGGATTCAATAGCAACTGGAAGCCTTTCCTTCTTGCTAAGAGCTTCTTTGCCTACTTCTATTCCTTTTTCATTTCCCATCCTTTCATTTGAATGAAGGAGAGTTTGTCCTAGCCAGTTTCCTCAACTCAAGGTCAGAAAAAAGCGGAAGAAGCGCTGTGCTAGTGAATCGAGAAGTCTTTCACAGTCTTATTTATTGAAGTGAACTTTCAGCAATAGCCGAGTTCATCGAAGGAGCAGAAGAGGGTAGAGGAGGAATCTGTCGCTACTGTAGTTGCTCTTTTGTCTCTATCTGTCGGTCCATTCCGTATTCCCGTTCTCTTAGAACTTAGAAAGAATGGCTCTCTTCCCTTGGCCTCGTTGTCTCTATCGATCTCACAAATCTTTTCTTTCAATAAGGACTAGGAAAGAAACTCAGAGGGTTTATCCCATGGATAGGTTAGTTTAAGGGACCTATTCACAAAAAAAACCTAATCCTTGCCTTTTGAACTCTTAATCAAAGTACAGAGGTGAAATGACTAAGATCTTGGTAAACCAGAAGAAAGAATCCAGTTGTTGAACTGGAGAGGCAGAAAAAATAGGGAAGCTTTCAGATTTTCCTTTCCAGAGAGGGCCAAAGCTAAGATCAATGGCTTGAGACAAGATTCCTAAAGGGAAAGCGGCTTATGCACTCGACTCGAATCGAAGAGAACTTTCTGAGTTTTCAACTTTAAAAAATTCGAATCTTCTATATTATTTGCTAGCTTACCGGAGTGGGATATCCGTTACTTGTCTCAGGTGCAGATGAAGAATTTTTCTCGAGTTAGGGGTTTGGATTCAATTCCTTCTTCTTTCCCGGCAAAGGTTGCAGCAGTCGGAAATGAGTTTGAATTAGATGGTGAGGATGCGGAATAAACTAACCAGAAGAGTATAGGTTTCACGTAATATGCTACAAAGAAAAGGATTTCCTAGCCCAAATCAAGCTAATCCCGGAAGTGACTTCAAGGTCTAGAAACAGATCTCTAACTTAACTCCTTCACCCGCTCTTCTTTCATTGATTTTTTATTTTTCGTCTTTTCCACATCACCTATCCATTCCATGACATTGAGAAGCAAGAGGTCGTACCCGTCCAGTCATAAAGAATCTGCAGTTCCAACAGCGGCACTAAGGTAGAAAGTTATAGGTTCACTTTAATTACAAAAAAAGATGGGATTTTCGGCATCAAGACTAGTTCTTTCAGTTGGTAAGGACTAACCAGTTCTGGGTACGGAAACAAGCCTCCTCGACTCAAGCAGGAAAGCCCGCGTATTCTTATTCTAATGTCCATTGGAGCTTATCTTTTCTTCCCGCTATCTGGCTGTTCTATTTATACGTCTGTTCCTCAGTCTGACTTTCTCATGCCCGGGTATCTTTCTTTTATCCTTTCGACTTCTGTTACAGTAGCTATAGTTGTCATGGCAATTACAAGGTTATGCAGGTCTCCTTCTCATTGAGTAGCCTATACTCTGGAATTGAAGTAGCGAAATCGGCCTTAGCATAGAACGTTTACCGCTTGCCTTACTAATAATCGGGAATCTAAACAGGCAACTATGAGACTAATTTCCCATTGTCCCGAGCAAGTTACTGCGTACCTGAAGTGAGTGTGCCCATCTTGGTCTCCTTTCTTTTTTTCTTTATTCATTCTTGGCTCGTAGGTCACAAGGATAAGGTCAAGCAACTTCTTCCATTTCTTAGAATTGGGCACGGTATCTCAAATAGACCATTGAGCGGATCCCCTGATTCTGGTTTTAGCAGGATCTTTTCTTGACACCGAAAGTACATCTTTGGGAAGACCATCAGTCAGGAATGTTGGGCATCTCGGCAAATCCACATATTAGGCAATGCTCCTTTCCTGAAAGCGATCGGACGGGTAGTTTAAGAAGAGCGAGAGGAAGGCCAGTACTCAAACATAAAGCTTTTACGCAGATCGGTAAACAAGAAGGCTTTGATGCGGGGATTCCCTTGTTAGAGTCAAGCAGGAGAGGGATACGGTTCATATGGTTATTCCGCATCCCATACCGGGAATTACTTATCCTAAAGGGATTTATGTACTTCCTTTTGGATGATTCATTTCATTAGTGGGAATAGTCCTTGTCTCTAACTCACTAGAGGCTAGGGTAATAAAGAGAAGAGGCCTTTTTTTGTTGCGTTGTGGTGATTTTCTTTATCCTTCTGTTTGGAGTAGTTTAGACTGGTCTAGAACTATGTCGGAGGTTAGCCAAGTTTCACACAGTAGTCAGAGTCAGGGGTCTTGGAGCCTTGAATGAGATTCCTTCGCTTCAGATAACTACTAGCTCGATGGAAGCAATTCTCTTGCGGTCTGCACTCTTGTCAATAAAAAAGTATGGGGATGGTGGACTACTTGACTGGGAAAGGCAAGGAGCCAAATATAGTCAAAATATCCCTATACCTATACCTATATCCAATTGTACGGCTTGGCAACTTATTCATGGCATAGACTGCAAAATGGAGAGCTTCAAGCCAATATTTAGCAGGTATACCTGCTTGACTTTTAAAATAAGAAGGCCGGGGCCCGACTGACCTCTATCAAATGTCGATGCTTACGCTCAGCAGTGCGTAAAATAGCCTTCGTGTTGATCCCAAACCCTTTCAATCACCGAGGTAGAAGAAGGGTGCTCTCCTTATGCAATCTCCCAAGTCGAAAAGTATAAGACTCCCATGCTGGGTTCCTGCTTGATCTAATTTTCTTGTATTTTAGAGACCCGTAGACATAGCACGCAAGGGATCCTCTTATATTATAGGGGAAATTGAAATCCTTATCGACCCTCAAATAAAAGCTTTCATCGATCTTAGGAGCTTAACCCATCGTCTGGCATCCCAATGATGGGGTTATTCTATCTGTGGGAGCAACTAAGTAAAAAATCATTGAATTGAACCGGGACTCCCTTTGTTATAAAGATATCGTACTCACCCCTTTTTAGTTTAGATAAAGTGAAGCACTAAGAGAACAAAGAAGATGGTGAGAGCGACGTGGGGCGCTCCTCTTTACCCAACATTTGAGAATTCGCAGTATGGTTGAACCCGGGACCTGATCCACAGGCCTTGGAACGACTCTCTCCCTTTTTAGCGCCGGCAGAAGTAGGTAATTAGGTCACCTAAGAACTGAAGTAGGGACTTCAGCAACTTCCTTTGGGGTAACTAATGCCACTCTTGGGTGAGAGACTCCGTAGTAGAGTAGCCCTCTCTCTTCACATAATGACTTTACCCATCTCTTAGTTGCAAGGTGGTGGCATTATCATCAATGAAGCGGTGCTCCAAGGCTGAAGGAGCAAGCAAGGGCTTCAGGATTAAGGCTGCACCGTCCGCTCACTTACCTGCTTAAGAAGAACTAGCAAGACCGTAGGGTGATATCCTTCCTTTGATGCTTGGCTCTGGACAGGGAAGAACCCGGATAAGACTTCAAAGTGAAAGGGCAGTCAGCGATGGTTATTGGTTTTGAGGATGTGATCGATCTTCCCTTAGTCTGATTCATGGTATTCCGGCATTCCTTCGTTGGATTGAAAGGAAGGTACAAAGAAGGGTTTGTCCATCAGAGGTACGGAAGGAGGAAGAGAGGGGATTTCCTTGTCTTCTATGTATGGCTGGCTCTCCTACCTGGGATCCCAACTATCATCCATATCCGTTTACCCTACCTGCTATCGACAGTCCTTCCACCTCTGACTCACTCTCCGGAGGGAGATGGATGGATCGTGCTAGTGCTATCAAGCCGAAAAATGACTGCTTTCGAGCGGTATTCACGGAAATGAAAAAGATGGAATGGTTGTAAACAGATTCGCTAGTTGGGTCAATTGGCACTCTTTCACTAGTGATTGTAAGCTAGGTGCCCTTCAATGACAGGAGGGGAAGAAGCTCTAACGGAAGCATCCAATCAACCGGGAATCCCACCTTTCAGATTCTACATCTGCTACTGCTGGAGTGGAGAATGAATCTACTACCTGTGCCAGCAAACAAATACTAAAAATAAGAAAAGGCTAGGTGTCCATGCCACCAACCAACTCCTGAAAGAAAAACAAGAGCTTACCCGGCAAACCACTAGAAGTTACCCATCGAGTCGAGCAATGATCCAATTGGAGAAGCAAGCTGCTCTTTGTCACCCCATTTCCCTCGGGACCAAGAACAAGCTCAAAAGAAGAAGGACTTATCGCAATCTCAGGTACAATGGCTAGTTGGAAAGCCTTTCAATTCAAGCCAATCTCTTGATTCACATGAATGTGAAACCGTTGCAACCGATCCTGCATACCAATCATCCGCCGCTTACAGTAATGGCACTAAGCCAAGGTTTCTATGGATTCAGTCCTGTGGAAAAAAACATATATTAGGGCAATTTAGTAGTGTCACCGGTCAATCCTTGGGACACTAGCGAGTCCGTCCTTAAAAGCCCTCAAAATTGGGTCCATGAAGCCTTAGATACTCCAAGCCTCCATCTTGATTGTCCTTGAACCTAGACCATGGAAGTATGGTTATAGTCCCATTCCATTAGTGGGATCCATAGCCTACGGGTCTTTCCCAAGCCAGTCAAAGAAGAAGGTTTTCGAGGACTACCCTAAGCCTACAAGTAGGCAGGACTTTCAGTTACAATGTCTAGGTTGGGCAAGCTTGGATGCCCCTACTCCCAACAAGTTGCTGGTCGGGATCGTGAAACTATCGCTGTTTGGTCATAAGGATAATCGTTCTTATCTTATTAGGTCAGGGGCGGCCGGCCCGGGGGTTACCCGCGATTGGTAATGGCATAACCAGAAGAGGAGTAGGGGAGACAAGGTTACGCGCTGGGTAGCGCAGCGCATCTGTTTCGGGTACAGGGGCGACGAGGGGTGCTAACCCGGCCACCCAACCCAGCAGGTCAGGGGCGGGCCGGCCATAGGTTCGAATCCTGCCACCTTTCTCGTGGATCATCCTGTCCTGTGGTTACCGGATGATGGGACAAAGCAGAAATTTTGAAATGAGCACAGCACGAAATGTCAATAATTTATGAATTCTTTCATTTATCGTTATTTCCGGGTCTTTTCGTTGCATTCACTTACAACAAGAAACAACCACCAGCGTTTGGTGCAGCACCTGCATTTTGGTGCATTCTTCTTTCTTTCCTTGGTCTTTCGTTCCGTCATATTCCTAATAACTTATCCAATTACAACGTATTAACCGCTAATGCACCTTTCTTTTATCAAATCTCAGGGACATGGTCTAATCATGAGGGTAGTATTTTATCATGGTGTCGGATCCCACGTTTTTATGGATTCCTTCTTTGTTACCGGGGTCGACCCCAAAGCCATAATGTCTCAAAACGAGGAGGCCATAGAGAAGTTTTGTATTACTTTGTCTCGAACTTCGTGAAGAACTCCATTCTATCTCTCCCTCGTTACGAACAAAAAAGTGGGGCTGCGCCCCAGTTGTACACTCCCTTCGTTCTACGAACCCTTGTTGATTCTGAACTTCGTTCGCGAAGGAACCGGACGTTTGACGGGCCAGCCCTTTTTTATGCGCCGCTTGACCCTGAAAGGAAAATGAGCTTAGCTCCTCTGGGTGCTAGGCGCTCCCGTGGTTCGCGAGAAGGAAAAAGAAGGACTCATCCTTTGTTGCATCTGGCACGAGATGATAAAGAGAGAGCTTCGTCTATCGATGAACAGCGGATTGACGGAGCTCTTGGCATTGCTTTGTTTTTCTCTCCTTTCCTATCAGCGAGTTCCGATCCTTTTGTTCGAAATTTCTTCGTTCGTACCGAACCGCTTGCAGAATCAAATCCTGTTCCACAAGATCCTATATCAGCTATACATCCTCCTTGCATTTATGCCGGAGACGTCGCCAGTGCTATGGGATTTGGATTATGTAGATCAAAAATGATGAATGGGATTGTGGCACTCCACTCGCCGCCAATGCGGAAGGATGCCGCCGAAAAGAAGGGAACGCTGCTTCGCTCTGCTGGATGCGTCGGATCCCGTATAACAAGCGAGCTTTTTACCAAAAAATTCAAACATGTGGTCGCAAAATGCTATCCAGCTCTCTTGTTGCGTAGCAATAGAAGCCTGCTCATGCTGCTTTGGCGGCGCTTTTTCGCCTTCTCTTCGCTCTGGACAGGAGCGCTAGTGGACACGGGGGGGGAGCAGGCGAAGCGTGTCGTTCGTAATGAACAGAAAGATACCACTACTTCGCCTCTTTGTTGGAGCGCCGGCGCGAACACAGTGGTATCTGACCAGGACCAGGAACAGATTCGAATTTGGATCTTGACATGTCGGTGGTTTTTAACCGTGGGCATCATGCCAGGAAGTTGGTGGGCTCATCATGAATTAGGTCGGGGTGGCTGGTGGTTTCGGGATCCCGTAGAAAATGCTTCTTTTATGCCTTGGGTATTAGCCACAGCTCGTATTCATTCCGTAATTCTACCCCTTCTTCATTCTTGGATCTCGTTTCTGAATATTGTGACTCTTCCATGCTGTGTCTCAGGAACCTTTTCAATACGGTCCGGATTGCTAGCTTCCGTTCATAGTTTTGCTACAGATGATACACGAGGAATCTTTTTATGGCGGTTCTTCCTTCTAATGACCGGCATATCTATGATTCTTTTCTCCCAGATGAAGCAGCAGGCATCGGTCCGTATAACTTCTAAAAAAGAGATGGTTGTGGCGCGAAGTACTCTTGTGCACCTCCGTCACTCGGCTCGCGCGCAACCCCGCCCCGTTATGTTATGGAAGAATTGAACTTATTACCGGGCTGGTTATTCAGAGCCAGCAATTGGCTGCCGGATTTCGTCCCGCAACTATCAGAAGATCGGGGGTCACTGTGGCGTGGCTGAATGTAGAGCAGTCCGCCCCTACTGCGTTTGATCAGTCAATTCTGGATAAGTTCGGAAGATGGTCAAGGTAGCTTGCTTCCAAGCCACTGCACTAGATGCGCATGTAGTCGGCTCAGAATGCCTCTGTTCTATACTAAAAGACTACTTTGGATGAATGGGTCGTTCTCTTACTTGACCATGGCATCGCCAACATGAGTCTGTCTTCGGTGGTTGATAAGCTGCTAGTTGGTTTTTAGTTTAGGGCTTGTTATTTCCTTTCACTTTTCCCAACGAGGTGGAGGGCCATCGCAGAAAGTAACCTATCCCCTTCCGAAGACAGGAATTGGGTAGTAGGGGGCGGCACCCTTGGACCCCAAAAAAGGCTTTGACCTGCTGGCTATTGGAAAGTCTCCGTTTACCGCGAAGTGAATCAAGTTGGGGGGCAGAAAGGGATGCCAGGGACAGAGTAACCTCAGGGTTCATTTCATGCCCACGGAAGGAAAGCAAGAAAAGGTTCCGAAGTGAAGCCCTTTGACCCAGTGCTATCTATGTTAGGGGACTGGTGGAATGAAACCATATCGAATAGGGAACTCGTTCCAGTACCGCTACCGCTTCGACTGCGAGAAGGAAGCCTGATGAAGAAGATGAATGACTCGACTCGCGTCTGGGAAAACCTGATCTGGTAGGGAAGACAGACCTTAGATGGCTCAGCTTCGACCCATTTGGTGAAGTAATCGGTAGCTACCAAAAGAAAGGCATTCTCTTGGTAGAAGAAGGAGATTACAGGCTCGGGATCTTCTAGATTAGGGATCCAAGTACCAAGCGGGCAAGAACGCACGGATCTGTAGTACGCCATTCTAGCCTCAGGAGTCGGCGGAGAAGAGTTCCAACTAGGCAAGTCGTTCCTAGCCAAAAAAAAAGTAGGTAGCCCCACGAAACCTCTTATTCCGGTCCTTAGGCTAACTACGACTACTCCGGAATTGCGGCGTTTCCGCTGTTGGAAGAAAAAAAGGGATAATCGCCTGTTGTCTCTTTCCTGACCTACTCAATCGAAAGATGCCCACAATCGGATGCTAGTCTCTAAGTCCCTGCTTTGACTGTGCCTTATCTTAGGGCACGTTACCTTAGTTTAAATCCATAGTTTACCGCTTTACCTTGCAAAGACAAAGACCATATTTGTCCCACCCGGGGATCTGACCCCCTTGATCCTCCTCTAGGATTCGCGCTTGAATAAGCTCACTCGTTTACCCGGTAGCTCCGTTCACAGCTACGTTCCTAGCTCCAGTTTGACTTTAGCTACGAACTCATAACTACTAGCTCTCTGAAGACATAAACTCATTCATAACAATGTCAGCGCATCGGGATTTTGGTTTCTAATTGGTCCAGAATAGGCCCTCCATCCGCCTATTATCTTACTACCGTTTGTTTAACTCAACAACAGCAACTGTACTTGGCTGTAAGTACACAAAGGTGCGTAGCTTGTTATAAATTAGCTGGCTTAGAGATGAGAAGACTTATTAGTAGTTCTCTTACATAACTCGGGCGTACCTGCTTGCTTACCCGCTCACTCGAACAAGAGCTCAAAGGCATTCAGGCATCGCAGCGACTAGTCTTTTGCGCTAGGAGTTCTCTTATAATTGAGTTTCGCTTTCATTTAGGAGTGAAAAAAAAGGAACATCTTTATGAGATGAACGTAATCTATATCTCTTCTTTGGTTAGGAAAAATGAACTTGCTGTAGGGGCCTTAACATCGAATCACACATAGCGAGTGTTTCTTTCTAGTAGCTGCTTCACTTTAGTAGCCATTTTGTGTAGAACCACATAACTTGCTCGGAAGCTATTGCATTGATAGGCAGAGCTTACCGGTACAATAAAGCAGGCAATTGAATCCTTCGCAAAAGAACTCATTTAGCTTGAGCGAGTGAAATTTTCATCATTCCCTAATCAAAAACAAAAGCAAAATCCCAAATAGAATGTAATTGCCCTAATGAATTTCATTTCGACTTTTACGAAAAAAAGAAGTTTGTCTCAATCTAAAATCTTTGACTGGGACTGGTCCTCCATCATTCCCCTCCCCCCCCCCAGCGCTAGGTCCTAAGAGGCCTCTTCCCTTTCTTCTTGTATGAGAAGAGAGGGAGACTACACCTTCTTCTGTCGGAATACGAAGAAGAAAAAAGTGACAGATTTGTCCATCAGTAATGGGGATCACATTGGTGGGAATATAGGAAGCTGAAGGACTCCAATTTCAATGTGCCCAATTTCAAATAGTTGTTTTTTATATATATAGTAGAAATCTTTTTTTAAAAGTAGATAGAGGATGTGTGGGCATCCGCGCGACACAATTCCTCAAGCATCTGAGACAGTTTATGGGAAGGATACTAAGTTTGCCTATTCGTAAGGATTGACTCCCCAATCCAATAATGAATTGCATTTTTTTTCTCGCCAAAAGTCCGCGGCGGAATCCAATTGCGCCATTCGATCGACAATCTGCCCTTTCTTTTAGTTGAGCGATCGCTCGCGCTTCCTCCATAAGCAGCTTGTCCGCATTTGCTTGAGGGAATGGGCGTAATCGATACAGAATCCTATCCTCCGCCGCTTCCGAGAGAGCTTGATCCACTACCTCCTTCGGGTGGTCCGATGTGGAGGAGGCAGGCTCCGGCTCAGCCGCTGGAGGACGATTTAAGTAAATGTCCCACCGAGGGCAAGGTTTTGATGAGCTTGATTCCCCGGAAGTCCCCGATACACCCACAATTAGAAAGGGGAAAACAAGATCTCCAAAAAGAATGAATACCCAAGCGATTAAGTAGATAGATGCGCAGGAAATAAAAAAAGAAGGAAATGCAAAATAGAAGGGAGAGAAACACAAGAAAGACACCGTATTTCTAAACCATCATAACAAAAACGGTTCAAACATCAAAGAGGTTTTCCTACAAGGACCAGATTCTGACCTGTTATCATACTCGCGGTTCTTCCGTCAGATCCGATAGTCCTTGCTAAAGCTACTGCGATCAGACAAGGAAGACAGCGAAGGGAAGAATGGAAATGGATCATTGTGCTATCTGGTTTACCCTTTATCCCACTTATTCCTTTCCGCTACCCTTTCTTTCTTCTTTCTTTAGAGCAAGAAGCGGAACTATAGAGATGATATGAAAGTTTTGTCTTACGAATCGGAAGATGTCCAACAGCCACGAAGGAAGGTTGCTCCCAATCTTCAAGTTCTTTTTTATTTTGAAAGCGAAACTACGACATTCACCGAGGTTGGCACAGGGAGCCGCTCCGAGTGTGAGAATCCGATGCCGGGGTGATGGGAGGGGGGTAAGAGAAGCGAGATTTTTGTATGCACGAGGAAAGAGGAGATTGTTAATAGAAAGCTAATAAGCTCTTTTTGTTTTTGGGCTTCCCCTTTTTCAATAACCTCCTAACTTCTGGAAAGCCCACTGCTTAAGACCCTCAATCGAAAGGTCAAGGATTGTTCGTGCTGTTCCGTATATAGATAAGACCATCTCCGGTTCTTGGAAACCCACCGCTCTGCTTCTAGCTATTCGGATAGACCACACCTCAGAAAGAAAGTCCGCTATTCTATTCCATATCATGGCAGCAATCCCGGGAATGGGCATCCATTATCAGATGTCTAGGCACAAAAAGAGAGATATGCCAGAAAGACAGGATACAGGTACTCTACGGGAGAAGGGATTGGATTTGGCACGCTGAAACCCTAAGTCCCCTGTTCCCTTTCTTATGATAAAAGAGATTGTTGAGTCCAATTGTGGGTGGAGAAGGCGTCTATGCTTGAAACTGATCCTTAAGATTGGAATCGTTTAGCGTCTATCTATTCCGTGTATTCTTGTGAGGAGAAGCCCCCTTTCCCTGCTTTCTAGATCTTTATGACGAATAGGTTTGATGATTCCGTTGTCTCTCTTTCCTAGGCCTGTTCCAGGTGCCGGATCTAAGCTCCGAAACCTGCTTTTCTTAAGCCCGACGCATTACTTGAATGGAAGGCACTTTCAATAGTAAGCTTATTCTATGTCCTCCTTCGCTTGACCTATTTGAATTGAACTAGAGCTTTCTTTCTTGATTGACAGACAGACCGGATTTCAAAATTCCTATTGAGACCCTTGACGACCTACCAGATGATCATCCTAGAGTTCCCTCTAAAAAAGTTTTGTCAAAAGACATAGACCGTGGCGTGGCATTAGTTCTAGCTCTCATTTCTTGCTATAGCTAACTGCCCAGACAAAGAAGGTCAGAGAAGGCTCAGGTATGATTAAGTCTCAATCGATTCTCACTACCGAATCGATTTCTCCCAAGGCTAAAGAAAGCACTGAGCCTGCTCCGAAAATGCTGTGAGAAAGAGGATCTGTTGGTTTAGGAAAACTATCACTTTTGGTTCATGAAGAAGCGGCCCCTCCGCATCAAGATAGTCAATCGATAGAGGTGTTGGGGTATTATTCCTAAAATAGGTTATAGGTGAAATGACTCTCATTGGTTGGAAGTACCAAAGACTCCCTAGCTCCCTGAAAACAAAAGAAAGTAAGAGCATCTTCTCCTTCAATTGCGCTAACAGCTCAAATAGCAACGATGGTAATGACGATAGCTTTACAGGAATTGCTTTCTTTAGGGATTCTATTTGAAAACAGTATAATGCCACATCTTACTCACTTCTTCTTCCTTTTCTTCTTCATGTGCAAAAGCCCTTCCACTATATGCAAGCACTTTTCTTGCTGTAGAAAGTCTAAAGTATCGCAAGTAAGGCAGCAAGAAGAAGAGGAGGCTCGGCCATTAACAGTTGCGTTAGAATTGCCTCTCCATCCGCCGCTGAAGAAAGAATCTCACCCTTCCGCTGTCCCTACTATTCGACATTTCCCGGAGGAGTCAATCAGTGAGGGAGGGAAGATTAAAGACTGAACAGCCTTCCAACTCCATTCTCTATCCTCCAAATCAATCGCTAATGTATAACCTTTGAAAAGCTTTCATTGGAACTTCCCCTTTCCCGATCAATAGGCTGTTAGGGCTTTAGCCCAAGAACCCGATGCCCATTCAATAGAAGAAGTTGTTCTACCTTCGGAACCTGGTTATGAGATTCGTTGTTCGATCTTGAAGCAAGCATTTATCGTCCAGCCGGAGGAATAGTCGTTATTTCACCATTTGAATAACCTTGAAAAAAGCCTTCCTCAGCAGAGAACAGAGAGGTACTACCTACTTTCTTCCATTTTCCTTTTCTGACTGCTGTCTTAAACCTTTCTACTTTAACACAGGCACCTAATACATCAGGGACAGAAGTTTGACCGAATCTTGCAGCACCCCAACCACCTTTGTTTGGAGGAAAGCCAGATGGGACCAATTGAGGAAGCAGATCCAATTCCAACAACTGAACAAATTTTTGTTCAAGTTCCAAGGGCTGAGCACCAAGAAGAAATAGAGCATCAACCCGAGGAAATGAATCCTAACCGGGATGGGATAGAAGGACCTCTGATTGCAGAGCCGGAAGCCAACCATGGGGAATCCGTGACACCGAGCAATGATGCTCAAATCGCTCCGCTGCAACGACTCTCATTTCAGATGAGCATTCTTCTCAAGTTGGCGAAGGTGTCCGATCTACTAGCTCTACTCCAACCAATCCGGAGACTACAAGACCTTCACCTCAATCTCCACCGGTTCCCACTGAAAGCAAAGCATTACCTAAGGTAGATCATTTATCTCTCAAAACTCCTTCCAGTTTGCCATAAACCTTCTTGGCTAACTGTTGACATCATCTTCAATCTCAGACTATTGGGATTGGAGCAAGAGTGGAATGGAAGAAAGCTGTCCTTATCTTCTCCTCCAACCGGTACCTCCTCCCGACATGAAGGAATGCCCGATAATCGGGGGCTGGTATGTCCTTTCAGTTCTGGTCTGGGGAACGCCGATCAAAGAAAGCACTCCTATACTGCCTGGTGTTGATTCGGCAATTTGCGTTGGGGAGCTTTGTCATCTCAAAGAATAAGCGGATCTTCCCTTGCATGCGGATCTGAAAGTCGTGGATCTCCTGATGGCCGGTAGCTGCTTTCTGCTCTCCTTATTAGTGCCAACCAACTCCGCTAGGTATAGGTAGGGAGTCTTCTACAAGTCGCATTACTGGTCGATGACCTTATTTTGGAAGCAGTCGAGATGCCTGCCTTTCCTGGGGGAACCCTTCCTTGCATTCTATTATTGTATTCGCTTCAATCGCTCCTGAATCGGCGGATCAAAGATCGGAATACCAGCCTTTCACTGCTAGAGGTGGATTGGTTAAGAGGCCAAATGCTATTTGCTTGCTTCTCCTGTTCGCTCTAGTTCACCTGGTTTACAACGGTCTGTTTGCTAGGTTTTTTTTAGACAAGGGCTAAGGGCGAGTCATCCCTCTTAGCAGCTCTTTCCTAATCAATCAGCTTTTGTGCTCTCCCAAAACAGCGGAAAGACTTTTCAGAATTCCACCAACTACTGATCTCATGAAAGGGAATACTTTGATTTAAACAAGACTTTCTTTCTCTTGCACCACGCCGGAACGTATGGACACTGCCGAAAGTTAAGTAAGAAGGAATCGGGGTGGCTAGCTTTCCTGCTTATGTGCTTGTTATTAAGAAGATAGAAAAGAGATAGCTATCTCCCGTAGGCTACTCTTTAGAGCGTTTCACTCGTTTAAGGAAGACTAAGACAACAGGGTTTACGAACAGGGGTTATTCCCATATCTATATTATATGGATGTTACTTTTGTGCTTCATTTAGTTTTGCGTATCAGTCAAGTTTCAGGTCTGTGCCTGAGGCCTGGACCAGAAAGCTTTCATGGCGGGGGCAGAAACGGAAGCAGGTACGAATAGAAGAAGGCCCAGAATAGCCAAGCCAAAGGGGTCCAATCAGTTGCGTAATGTCCGGTATCGGGAGTCTTTTAGTAATCCACAGATTAGGAACCGAGTGGGGAAGTGAGCTCTACTCTAAACTCTAAAGGCTGCTCTGCCACCTAGGGGATAGGAAACCTATTCCTTTTAGTCCGATTCGCCTGCCTCGAAGACTGGCATTAGGCCCCTACTGATGAATGATAGGATTGATTCAAAGCAAAGGAAATGGTCCCCTCTCCGCTACGGGGGATGCTATAAGAAGATAAGCCCCTGGGGGCTAGTACTTACTATTACACAGGCTAGTAGCAGACAACCCTCAATTACATCGACCCTTGCAACAACCAAAAAGCAGTAAGCCTTCCTTCCTACAAGGGTAGGGTTTGGATTGGAATGCTTACGGAATGGAAAAAGGGCTAGGACGAAAGGGCCAGCATGAGACATAGGGACTACGGTATATACGTAATAGCCGGACTAAGAGATTAGAAAAACTAGTAAAAAAAAAAGGCAATAGCCCCTTCCACAACAAAGAAAGTTTGCAATGGGGATAGACCTGAAGCCTTCGCTTTTACGGAAGACGGGATAGTACAGTACGGTAGTAATGGGCGGAATAAGTAAAGTAGGCTGGCTGGCGGGATAGAGGGAAAGAGAAGTTTTTTCAAATAAAGAATAAAATGAAACCTTACCACAATACGACCATCGGGGGATGAAGATATACCATAAAGCACATGAACTCGATCTACTAGACGGACTAAGAGGGAATAGACGGGAAGCAAGCATGGAAGCACTCAAGCTAAAGCAAATGCACCTTACAACACTTCGAAAGCTAATCTAATGCAAGGTGAAGGTACCTCACTAAAGGGGCTAGGGAAATTATCCTAGACAAGGAAGAAGATAACCTCGATCGGACCTTAGTCTGGATTCGAAAACAAAGAAGAAACAGCTTTGACATTGGCAAGTCACACATTTTATCCCTCTGAGTCCCTGTCCCCGAGTCTCAAAAAAGAGATGTACGATTCGATGGGGATAGAAAAGGAAACCCATAACCACGCTTTCACTTACATGAAAAATTGAAACAACTAACGGAAGAGGGAATGCACCTTTACCATAGGGCAATGGAAAGAATCCGCGTAAAACAAAGCGGTGGCCTATGCCCAAAAAAAGAGGGAGAGAGATCTCTCGTCAGGTCTTGGGTAGTTTGCCGGAGGTGTGAAAGGTGGGCTTCACCTTTTTCTGTAGCCTTCTAAATAAGGTGAGGCCACCCTATCAGGTATGGGGTGGAGGAGGAGAGCGTGTATGTGGGCTTCTTATACTGGATTACTTTACTGACATTCAAAACCGGTAGAGGATTGGGAAGGTTACTAATCTTTCGAGTGCGGCTCTATGCAAAGGTTATTCATCTTTCCCTAGGGTGCTTAGGAGAGATTATTATGCCCTGCCTACGTCTATTCATGCTTGGTCTTCTGAGAGTTAGGATGAAATGCGATCCATTCAAAGTCTGAGTTTGTACAAAATTCCTTCCTCACCAAGTAGTCTCGTTGGTCTTCAAAAGAAGACAGTCGAGCTAGGGGCGGCGAAAGCTTCTTCCGGGAACGCTATTTCCCGGCCTGGGACAGTTGGTTGATTGGATAAGAGGGGAGATCCGCGAAGGGAGTCTAAAATCAGAAAGTAATAGGAAAAAATAGGGCTCAATCTGAAGATGGACGGTCTTTAGGCACTCGTCCCTTTATATTATTTATATTATAGGGGTGGGTTCAAATCATTCTATATGAGGAGCCAGTTGAGATTGAGATATCAAAAAGTGGAGTCTTTCACTTAGAGAGTATCCTCGGCTATAGGTCTTCCGGTCCGGCTTCCTAAACCACTTGGTCCCGTTCTATGCGCATCTCGGATTCAACCTGCACATATCACTCTACTTTCTTTCTGGGAGAGCCAATAGAGAACTCAAGGGTATCAACTTTTGACTCGACTCGTTGGTTGAAAGAGTCAAAGCTCCTGACTAGCTTTAGAGCACACGGCAATTGGTACTACTTCGCTATCGGTCACCGCATTGAAAGCGATCTTTATACGTTAGGTAAGTTAGCGGCGTAATAAGCCGGCCTTTGAAGAAAGAAAGACCGTTCCATCTTGTTCGAAAGCGGTCCACTCCGGAAGTAGTGGTGGCAAATCTTTTGGATGGACTTAAAAAAGAAAACTCTTTTCATGGAAACGAAAGAATATGAAATGAAGAATGACAGGGCTAGGTAAAAGGTGCATTAGAGCAAGTCACTTATTATCCCCACCCAAAGGAGGTAAGGAACTGGGACGGAATGCGAGCCAGAGGCAGTACATCCTTTCCGGTAAGCAGTACGTGTGGGTGTGCTTATTTGAGAGTCACCAAGTAAGTAGTAGAAATGTTGAAGAGGAGACAACCCGCTCTTGAAAGACTATGCGCGTCGCGTGCTCGATCTAGCAATTGTTTTGATGAACTGTCATTCAAAAAGAAAGAAGAGAAAGAAATGGAGGGTGGCGCCTACATAACAGGTTGCTTGCTTACCAAGCCATCCTGGCTTTTCGCTCCTCCAGTTCGATTTTTATTTATTATTATTGACTTATTATTAAAAAAACTACTAACTATCAAAATGAAAGACGATCGATTATCTACCCAATAAGATAGAGAGTCCCACATACGAGAAAAGGTCACAAATAGAGTTGAACCAAGTAACATTGCAAAGGCATAATGATAGTAGGGTCGGGATATCCCCGCCCTCCGAACCGGACGTGAAGGTCTCCCCTCATCCGGCTCTCTGCAGGGGAATCTCCACTCACTGCTTCCCCTAATATCCTCCCTTTACCACATCATGGGGGTTTACAGGAGATCCCAGAGGCTCGCTCGGAAAGGCTGCTATACCATACCTTTTGACTCCACTCTACTCTAGTAGTCACTGGACTCACTATAGTAGTCCGTCCGGCTGCTCTTGCTGAAATCATTACTCTTCATTCTCCCGTGCTCTAGCAATTGCGCTCCCTAGACCACTACCATGTAGTTAGGTAGAGACAATCAATCCGTAGTGACGGGAATCTGGGGATCCCTATCCATATCAAAAATTAATTTATAATATATATATAGAGAAGCTACCTTTCTCTCACTCAATAGATGTATCTGGTTTGGTACGGTACAGTACAATACGAGACGATGGAATGCAATGGGATGGATGGTAGAGGGCTGCCTGCGCCCAAAAGCGATGATTCCCCTTGTCCATAGGGACCTCGTGGCATACAACCGAAACGACTCCCGCTAGATAGCCGCCCCTATCTATATTTTTACAGCCTCGTGGACGGACTAAAGAAGGGAAGTTACAGAACGGGGCAGTGAAGGCTCGAGAAGTAGACAGCAAGCTTTTCTCAGCCCCCTAACCTTTCTATTATTATTGAAGCGCTAGCGCGCCCCTTTCTCTAAGAGAAAGGGGCGTAAGCACTTCACTCGCTAGGGGATGGGATTCATTCACTTGCATTCCTGCTAGCACTACAAAAAGCTCCGGTCTTAACGCCCCTACTACTGCTGTGCAGCCTTTCCTCGGGTTCGTAGAGTCGGGTTTCCCGTTTACCCACAACGGAGGACCCTACCAGACCAGGCAGGCGGCCACGGGTCATAACGCACTCTTCGCACAACAAATCCACTTTGAAGTTGACTTATCCGCTCGGCCAATCGTCGGAATGTGTACGATATACCATAAGGGCCCAATATCTCAATAGCACCTTTGTCTAAAGCTTCGAATGAGACTTCATATCCGAAACGCAGGAACGATCTGACTAGAAAGTCATTCAAAACTTGATCGAAGAACCAGCGTTTATTGAAGAAGCTATAGAGTCGATTACAAAAAGTACTTGTTTGAAAGGCTCGTTGGAATTGATCCGCTACGGGATTTACATTATACGCAACAGAAGCACCTGAAGTACTAAACAGAATAGGTATGAGTTTGGTAATGGTTGGAGCAGCAAACTCGGATTCGGCAAGAATCTCATTTTTTGGTAGTACGAAGGGGGAATTGGCCCAAAAATTGGATAGGGGTCAAGACGCAGTCGGGCGCCGGCGGCTGACTCAAGTGCCCCCCGAACCGCGCGAAATGGTCGCCTATTACACGGCTCACTAACTCTGCCTGGGGTGTGGGGCTACCTATTATTCATTCGTCGGCGGTCCGGCGCACCCCTACTCACTTAAAGGATGCTGCTTAATTACGAAGGAAATTCATTCTTAATCTAGAGAGTTCCCTTTCGTTAAGCGCATCGAGCCAGGAGTGGACATCATCATCTGCAGACAAATCCAGATCCTGTTTCATCATTAGCTTAGCTAAAGTGGAATAGTATGACTGGCTTTCCGGAAAATGAGACGAAACCCGCTTTATCCATAACTTTTCTATCTTTGGCCACTGAAAACCGTACGGAAGCCTGACTTTGGGGTATAGGGAGAGATTCTCAAGATCTGCAACATCATACTTGTCCCTACTCAACTTATTAACTGCCCGTTCAAGGCGACTGATCTTCTCCATCAGAGGATCGGACGGTTGTGGTGGGACGTATGGCACTATCTGATTCATGGGAGTGAGAGCCAAGGACACGGCCGGTACTGCAGGAGGTTTTCTTCGCGTTTGTACGTTATTTAAATCATTCTAGCCTTTCGCTTGCTTATCTTATTATGTTTCTAGTTCTCGCTCGTGGTCAATTGTATATTCATACTTTCAGTTCGAAATTCATTTACCCAGACCCGGCATAAGAGAAGAAAACAAAAGAAAGAGATGCGGATGAAAGTGATCCCCCAATCCTCGCTCGGTACCAAGGGTAGAACTTCATGATTGATTCGGTGTAACCGGTCTTTGATCAAGGGGCGCTAACGCGCCCTTACCTATTGAAGGAAAAAGTGCAGTTCAAGCACTTTGCTTTGAATCACAAACAAACAGATATTATTCAATTTCGGCATTCCCGATCTTCTATCTTTCCTGCAGGCATGGAAATCAAACTGGAATGAGACCTTCCTTTCTGTCGACATTCTTTTCCATTCCATCTCTCTTCCTTGAGGTGTGGGACCATTGGCCTAGTCTTTGACTAACCCCCGCAGGATTAGAATCATTCCCTTTGTTGAGTGAGGAGGGCTTGAAAGGATCTCTCTTCCGTCTAAGCCAGGGTAGGAATTGGATCGCCCCGCACTTCTTATTGTGCTAAGGGCCCATTCCTTATCCTTTTTTGATAGGGTCAGCCTTTCTTTTCTCTCCGGCAGTGGTCCAACCTTAGTATATGAGAAATGCAACTAGTGGTCCCTAATTTGATCTTGGTGTGGAACCCACTGATTTATGGGGAAGGAAAGCAAGGAACTCTGATTGCCCATTAGTAAGGGTAGGCGGGATAAAGGCGGGTGCGTTTCATATTTCTGATATCGGAGTAGCAGCTGTTAGGAGTTAGCGCGAAGGAGCTCTTTCGCGGTTCTATCTCTTTTCCCTTATTCAAGGGTAATTTCTAGAGGGGCGAAGACAACTTCAAAATTATCCGAGAAAGGCAACTAGTGCGCTCTTTGAAGGAAGAATGCGCAGTTAGGACAAAAAGGCTCTTTTTTGGGCAAATGGACAGTGAATCCATTAGTGATGTGAAAGAAGGGCTTGTTTGCGACGTGAAATGGCATAGGTTTCTCTCAGATGCGAGATTACCGGTCTTTACTGTATTGCTAAGAGTTAGCACAGGATTGGCAGGCGAGACATCTATTGAATGAACGGCAAGGATATGATTTTCTTAAAAAAGCTGTCCAATTGGCTAAGGGACATAGCTAAGGAAAAGCTCTGATCCAACTCATCGAAGATGCCCTGAAGGAACTGCAAGAGATGAGACAGTTGCTTTCACTAAAGGACCGAAGTAGCCATAATAGGATGAATAAAGACTTGCCTTTGAAAGCCTGCCAGAAAGCTTTCCTTTCGTCCGCTCCGGTCTCTGCGTGTTACAGGTCCATGGTTAACTCGACCTCTCTCTTACTCCCGCTTCGAAACCTACTCGTTATTCAATTGGCTTATGGAAGGAAACCAGCGAGCCCAAAAGAAAACGAAAGTAATTTGTGCCAAAGAAAGGAGTTGTCGAAGCAGGAAAAAATCATTCATAAATAAGTCAAAAGCCAAAGGAGCGAGCGGAAAGAAAGCAAGTGGCAGAAGCAGCGAAGCAAGAGCAATAAATAAGCTGAAAACTCACCTGGAAATGCCCCAGCGCTCGCCTACAGCCAAAGCAAAAGGGGCAGGGGGCGCGGATACACTCATAAAGCAAAAGACCTAACCGGAGAGCCAACTAGCCCTTGCGCGGCCAAGAGGAATGTGGCCACTGCATGCAGTTCAAGAGTTTTCACTTCCTGACTCTTCTCTTAAAAGAACAAGGAATTCTTCTGCATAAAGGAAAAGGCAACATTTACTCAACCATTTCCATTTCGTCATCATATCCGGTCGATTTTTCTATTCTAAGACCAATCTCGTTTCTTCCATCGAGAGCTACCGCTTTTTCAAGAAGGATTTTTTTTCCGCGACAACTAGTCGAGAAAGAAAGCCTAAGCGAGACAAGAAGGAATTAAGGAGCAATTCCCTTAGTGACAGTAGCATCTTTCGAACATTCGGACATTGTAGGCTCTCCTCCAACTAAGGACTGGGAAACTAAGACTCACATTCCCGGATAACCAGACAGTCTCGGAAGATATCAACCATGGAAGGTCTCCTGTAAACCAGAAGGTGCTACTAAGTGGTCTAACTCGAATCCCTTCCTTGAATGGGACAGCTTTCATCTAATGCCTTTGTTCGGACCGGACTCTTGACTTGTCAACTTCAGGTGCTAGAAAAAAAACAAACTCAAACTTTTTTTTAGGAATGGAATTTAGGGACAGATCTAGTATCGCTGAACAGCTAAAGTCAACAGTAGCGGTAGGTTCTCCAACTCGATAAAAAAGAAGCTGTACCGAGAAAGAGGCACTTCTCTCTTTCAATCTTGAAATTGAAAAGGATAGGCGGAAAGCCAGTCGTTATCCTGGAACCTTAGCCCGAGCATCTTGTTATCATATCTTCGAGACTTGCTGGTCTGCTCTGTTAGGAGAACAAGTCCTCCCCCAGCCCAGCTGTACATTGAGGAAGTAGATCGAAAGAAAGGCAATTTTGATTATCCTTAAAACAGTAACCACTCCCACTCCTCTGGTAAAGTGGGATGACAAAGAAAACAAAGAAGCGGGTGAGAAAGAGACCAGAGGGATGGATTGGATTTCACCCAACCGCAATGTCCGGCTGAAGACTGAAGTGAAGACCTGGCTTTAAGCCTCTCATCTTTGATACTTTATTAATATGGACTTCATTCTGTAAGGCTGTTAGGAGCCGAGAGAAGGCGAAAAAGCAGATAGTCAAGCCCCTTCAAAATGCCTGCACTTTTCTCGGGTAGCAATGAAATCAGATCGGAACGTCTCTAGTCTTAGAAAAAAGAAATGTAAGGAATACCCGGTGCTACATAAGCTAAAGCCATTAGAGCACTTAAGGCAGATAGAGTTACAGATAGCCGGTTTAGAATAGTAGGACTTAGAGGAGAAGGTCGCCCCTGACTCCATTCCTTAATCAGGAATAGCGGACTTTCGGCTGGTTAATGGGAAGCTCAAGAAGGAAGGTTCGCGCATCCTCTTGCTGGGAGAGGAGTGAAGCTGCTGTACCAATAAGTGAAAGAAAAGAGCGGACCGCAACTAGACCTGAGAAAAGACTTTCAGGCATCCTCTCATTGAGGAGGTCTTAGATAGAAGATGAGCCGACGGTAGGACTCTCTTAGAGTGTGGGAGTATAACAGTAGCAGCAGTTATGGCCCCATACCCATGAGCATTGGCGTGAGCAGCTAAGCTAAGGTCGGAAAGGAAGAATGGGTGGGCGGCTACCTATTTCCTCAGCCGATAAGAGAATCTGTCTTCAGCACAGATCGAGGCTTGTCGAAGATAAGTATCAAGTCCTCTATCGCTGGACTAGACTAGATTTCGAAGATTGAGGAGTGGCAACTCTCCATGGAATTCCAGAACCAACTCCCAAAAAAAAGAAGGGTAGTCTTTGACTACCTCTTTCTCCTGGCTGGCTCTCCTGTCCCCCAGCAACTCCCACAAAGGCTGAAGAAGACTCCTATCCTCCCCTTCTCAATAGGGCCTTCAGCTAGACTGAACTGACTGTAACTCGCTCAATCGGGCGCATTACCCAATGCTCCCTTCTTGAGCTAGACATTCAACGGCTTCAGAGCTACTGAATGATGAATCTCCAGAAAATGAGCTTAGGAAAGCTAGCCTGCTGACACCTCTCTTTTCTTTGAATGAAAGCATGCCCCGCGGGAAAATAGCAAAAAGAAGCTCTTGCTCTTCTGACCACAAGAATGAATTTTTCCTATGGTCTTTGACCACTTCAAAGCCGTACCCGGCTTCTTGTTAGGATACGCTTTTCTATTGTCCTTCAAGGACATGTTCAGAATCGGATTGATGAGAGTGCGCAAAGTGAGAAATGTTGGAATCCACAGCAGCAAGGAAGGTCGCTCTCGCTATGTCCCCATTGACAGTCTCTGCCGCACGTGATTCGGTCTTCTTTTCATCCGGAAAACTGGATGAAAAAGAGGAAAGATCTTTACTATTGAGATCTAAAGAGTATGACTATCAAGACCATTGTCTATCTCAGATAAGAAGGTAATATCAATCAAATGCAGCAAAGCAGACTTCTAGCAATTCTTTTAGCTAAAGATCCCCATTGGCCAACTTAGCTATCTTAGATAAGGTAGGCGGGGGTTTGTTTGGGCGAACTCCCCCATGGTTGACGGATAGATTGCGCTTAGCCGGTCCTTTCCTTACAAATCCATCTCTCTTTTCTCTGCCAATCAGAGTATGGCCTTACTAGACGGAAGGCTGACTAAGGGAAGGAAGTAGTCTCTTTCACAAACCTCCCGAAGAGTGTCCTTCATGTGTGAGATGAGATTGATCCGGTTTACGGCAGCATTTAAGCAGGAAAGTCATCAGTCCCTCCTTGCCTTGTACCGCCATTGATGGTTTTCTTCTTCATGGAATCTGACAGGTATAGGTCTTCAACAGAAGGGGCTGTTCACAAAGCATCCCGTGGTGCGCTCCGAAAACAAAGCGTCTATAGCATTTTGGATACCCTTCTTCTGATTCTGAGCTGAGGGCAAAGGATGTTGACCCTTGCCTTCAAAAGCATGATAGAGCTCATACAATAAGTTTACCTCGTGAAAGTGCCTTCGCGCACCTACTTTCCTTCTCCTTGCTTTAGGGCAAAAGTGCCCAATCTACAGAGCATTGAAAGAAGAGCTATGTTGTTACCAATTCCTATCTAACCAGCAAGCCCAACAGCAAATAGAGTGAGGTACCTCTGTGATAGGTAGTAAGCGGAAGGGAAATGCCACTTCTTTTCTTTCGGGACAAAGACCTTTCTTTCCTCATTGCTGGATCGAGAGATTGAAGTCTTGCTGTGACCCGTGCTACCTATTCTAGTGCTCCTAGGGCTGTGGTGCTGCCTGAAGCTCTCCACTCCGATCTCGGAAGGACTAGGCAAGACATAAGAGCTGCTAAAGGCATCGGGCTCAGAGCCGAGTTGCAAGGCGAAAGTCAGTAGCTTTTGCCTTCCCCATAGTCTAGGAGCTTCCCAGCTCTTTCCAATCCAAATAGTGGGAGGGCCCTCACATCCCCTTACAAGAAGCTAGGGTAAATTCATCGATCAGTTCAGATCTTTGTCAAGTTAGCTTTACGCAAGCCAGGCCAGTGACACCATTTCAAAGCACGAATCTTTTTTGATTATATAGAAGATAGGGTTACCAGCGATCCAGTTTCGAGTCTGTTTGACTGATAGCATAGCCGGCAGGAAGTTGGACTGTCTTCTGCCAGCGAGTCTGAGCACGCAAGGTGCGAAAGCACTCAACTTAGCTAGGCATCCAACTGCTTTCTATGCATTTCAGATAGCTGCTTTGAGAGGGAATCTTTAGATTCGTGCTTCTGAGTCAAGGATTTCTTTCTTTACAGAGAGAGATCCCTTCTCAAAGGACAAGAAAAGAAGCTCTAGTTCAATTCAGTGTGCCCTGTCAGGGAGTGAGTTAAGGTAGTCGGTCTGTGAGCGGATTTTGCCGCCTCTTGACCTCTTTGTCTTGGGTTGAGAGAGCCTTGGATTGCTTTCGGCAAGGAACTTGATCTCTGAAAGATGGTCTTCCAGGCACTTTCCTCATGAAAAAGCGAAAGAACAACAGTCTCATTTCGTGCTTAGGAGGGCCCCCTAGGGCAATCACTCTTGAAGAAGGTGCTCCGGGGAAGGAGGTGCATTGACCTTGTCAGTTCATAACCATTTCTTGTCCAGGGGGGACTTGGGCAAAAAGCATCTTCGTAGGGAAGCCCTTCGCTCATTCGTCGCTCTTGTATTCTCAATCGCATTTTTTCTCTGTGTGGCTACAGTAAGAATTCCTATGCGTCCGCAGCTAATGAATCTGATGCCATTTTTTCTGTTTTGTTGTAATGCTAGCGAAAGGCTTTCAACGAATCCCTGACTTAAAGGGAATGGGAATAAACAACTGGCTTTATTCTCCTAGTGCAATCAGTTCTGGCACAAGACAATCCTGATTCCATTCCCGAAAACCTGACACCAGCAGTTTCTTCTGGGCATGTCCCTGAGACTGAGATGAGTGCCAGACTTCCTTCCTGAACTAGATCAAAGAAGCGTTCTAGTGGCCTAAGCTCCAAGTTAGGGACTCCTACCACCGGCTGAAAGTGCCCCATAACGGGCTAGGTTTGTATGATAAGTAAGTAATGCCGAGTTTCAAGTGGATACTGCTCTTTGCCATTAGAGCACTCTTGTGGAAATGAATCCGATGTGAAGCTGTTCCTCCGCTAGAATAAGGGGGCATGATCGCTGATCAGCAAAGGAAGCAGTCACTGATCTTCGACCACACCCTACGTATGGATGTCTTTATTACAAAGAAAGAGATTGGAAAGCTCCGACATCGTATTCGCCCTTTGGCTAACCAGAGTCAAAATCAGAGTAAGGAAGCAGCGAATAACTCAAATTCTCAGAAGAGAAGTCGTCTAATCAGTAAATTAGAACGGGTCGAATAGCGCTCCAATCGAGGGGCGGTGGGATAAATGAGCAAGCAAAGAGACTCACATGTTGGTTCACCAAGTGAAAGAAGTAATTCTACAGAGGTACTGGCTAGAGGACGGGTTACTCTACGCCAAGGGCGGGTTCCTATTCGTTCCCAATTTATGATATAGAATTCCCGTACCTAAAAGAGAAGAAAAGAGGCTTCAGCTTCTGTTCTGAAAGGCAGTTTAACCAGTTGAAAGAACACAGGGAGTAGAGCGGCCCTAGGGGAGACCTTCTGAGGCTCTAAACTAATGCAGGGAAGGACATGACTACGTTAACCAGCCGCAAGGGTGTGCCGAAATGGCACAGTGAGTGAATGGGTAGTATCCCGAGTCGGAAGGAATCTACTCTAAAGTGAGTACCCAGGTTCATTCTCAGGTAGTTTTCTGGCAGTTAGTCCAGGAAGAGCGGTTTGAGATCTCATCCGTCCATTTGGATGGTACTCTTCATGGCAAACACGAGACTACGGCGGAAGGGACCAGACACCCTCCTGCTGAAGGATCTTCGCATATAGCCGCGGAGGCCAATCTCGCTGTCGTGGCTCCGCCAGCCAACCCCCTTCCTGCTGTGGCACCTGCAAGAATTACCAACCAAGAGGTGGCTATGATTAGGCAACAAGTGGGAAAAGAGAATCACGATATGATGCTGAGGATGATACAACAGGTGGCTACTGTTCTCAGCCCAATGTACGAGACGGTCACGGGTCTTAAGCCAATTGTCGAGTCAACACTAACTAAAGGCCCATGATAAGTTCATAAGCTTGATGGAAGGGAGGCCTCAGTCTCATGATAAAGAAAAAGGTATCAAGTTCAATGAGCTTTCCCCTCAACTCAGGCCCATCCTACAGTATGGGAATGCGCACTTGATCAGGAGGCCTGAGGTCGGTCAGGGGAGCCAAAGCAAGACTGCTCCAGCTCAGAGCTCCAATTAGAGCAATGCTGGGGCCGGGGTGGCCGATCCTGCTACCAGTATAGTATAGGAAATGCCCAGGCTGGGGGCATGTTTACACGCACTTGCTTCCGAGTCAAGTAGGAGGAATGCCTGTCGGCCAACAAGGAAGCGAGCAAGGTGCGGAGTAGTCTCAATCACGTGTACGACGGTCGACGGGCGAAAGGGAACCAGAGCAGCAAGCATCACAACTAGGGACATTCCCCGCCACAACAGTTCCACAGGCACCATCGGATCTGGAAATGACATAGAAGAGAGAGACTGAATCTATCAAAGGTGGGGATGAATGCAATACGGAGAGAGGTAGAAAGGCAAGCACTGCACGGGGCCTCTCAGATGCCTACACTTCCCCTTAGGGAAAGGGGGAGAGGATGATAGGTAGGTCCGATTAAAACAAAGCCACATACCTAATAGAACAAGTCAAGCTAGAAGGAAAGCACTTTGAGATCGGTCGTGATGCTTTGATTGTCGTCTTTCGAATGAAGGAGATGAATAGATTCTTCTTTTTAAACATATTATTTTGCGCAGCATTAGTCTTTTCTTTTCAGACTGCTGTTCAAATCTCTTTTCAGCTTCTGCCTAAAATGGTCAGATCAATCATAGTTAAAGGAGGAGTTTCACGGGAGAGAGTGGTTGTCAAAGACTCAAACGACTTCAGCAGACTTCCCGGTCACTAATCACGATCAGTCATTTTGACTCTCACTGCTCAAAATTCTTGGAGAAGATTCTCCATCTTGTCTAAGTGCTGAGACACGCTCGTCCCCTCTTGCATCTTGCTTGGAAAAAACCGTTGCCGAAGAAACTTCATGTTTACCATTGTCACTGACTCATACATTCTCTGTGGAGTCTCCCAGATTTCTCATGCAGACTGAATGTCTCCCACTGAAACTAGTACCTTATCCTTGACCACCATTAGCACAGCTTCGAAGAACCTCTTTTTTTTACTGTCCACAACTATAGAATAGATGTGTTCATTTCTTTTTTTTTGGCTACAACGGGTACGCTCTCTATAAGATTTGCTCGGGGCTGTTCACTTTCACTTGGTCGCCTGGTATCTTTGAAACCTCTTTGCTTGCGGAGGCAGGAGTGCGTCTGAGAGAGCGCTTCGCGAAAGAATCGTGTGGCGCGGTGAAAGGTTTCCCGTTGGGGTTTCCGGCCCCCTGGTCTTCACCTAATTGTGGAAGAGGGGAGGTGCATTGAGTATAAACTCTCTCTCGCGCCTTTAGCTTGTTCCTGTTCGTCTATTCGGGACGGGGCAGGCAGCCCACATACATGAAGAGAAGAAGAGAGGAGAGGGGGTTCCCTGAGATTAAGGTGTCAAGGCGGTCGAACGAAGAAGGCCACAAGTGGAAGCAACCGATGCTTTGGTCATTCAGTTGACTCCGCCAGTCCGTGCTTGCTGTCATGCTGGCGCAGGGCTTTCGGCCTTACCTACTATTGGATTTGAACCAATGACTCTCGCCGTATGAAAGCGATACTCTAACCGCTGAGTCAAGTAGGTCAAGCTGAGTCAAGTCAGATAAAATAGACCCCTATCAGAGTCAGAGAAAGCGTTATCACTATACGAAAGATCGGCCTATTCACTCAGCTAGGGAATAAGACTAACCTAATTTCCCTATTCACTGAACCCAAGACTCAGGGCAAAGATAACTTCCTTTGCCCCCTTCCTTCAACTTATAGGATGGAACCCGGACTCCTAACTAAACCCTCTTCCGATTGATTGTCTCGATTTCACTGCCTTGGTTGGCCACCATGCCTACTTCTCTCCAATGCCTCCTTCTTAAACCCCTTCGTACTGCAATCCAATCAATCGATCGATCAAGAGGCTAATCTCTTTTGTTTGGGCCGGTAGCTAAAAGTCCTCGCCTTCTCTTGAACAAGGGAAGGGCAGCATAGCATTAGCTTCAATTGAACAAGCTCAACCTTGAAAAAGAAAGGTGGTAGGCCGAAGAACCGTTGAACGCTTCAACTTGGCCACTGAAGAAGGCGAAGGCTGGGCAAGAGACTAGGCCAACTTACTGCTTACTGCCATGGTTTAAGCTTGAGGCTCCATAGACGGAACTTTTTTTTAGGTATTAGGGAGGGGAGGACACCACTCAGCACCTAAGGTGGGGTTCAATGCCTAACAAAAACGGCCAAAAGAAAAAAAAGAGATGTATGGCTGAGGGGAGGAGAGAAAGAACGCATGCATGGGGAGTCTGTCGGAGGTTCGATAATCTATGATAGGACATCTAAGGCTAAGGAAGAATGAAAGGAAGTCCATTACTGAGAGAAGTGGTGATCTCGTCTTGCTTGCTGGGAGAGAGAAAGCTTCCGGACCACCTTTTCCAGCCAGATAGCGAGCGATCACTCAGCAATGAACACTAACTGAAAGCGGCCGGGAAAGAGTAGCCATCCCTTACGGGAATCGAACCCGTGTCTTCGACATGAAAAGACGATGTCCTAACCACTGGACGAAAGGGACCAAAAAGCCATTCTTCATATACCTCAGCTCCGAGAATAGAAGTGGTTCGTTTTGTTTCTATACGCAATTCAAGATTTCGTTTGTGTTCTGGCGATTTCTGATGTGAATTCGGCGGGTCGTCCCCCCTTCCTACGGGTTCCCCCACCAGAGCCCGCTTACGGCACGCATGACGCATGGTTACAACCTTTGCCTTAGCGTACAGCGAGTTATATAGAAAGCATGAACCACCTCGAACTCACTCGATCGATGGCTCATGGTTCTACGTAATTAGTAGGATCGAGTTTATACTCCAATCTAAGGTTTTTAGGGTTGTGAACTCAAGAGTACCGGTACGAGTTCTTTGAGTAAGGAAGTTTTAGCTTTGACTTATGTCAATGAGTGAGAACAGTAGTAGATTTAGTTAAAGAGTTTGATCTTCCCCCCAAAAGGGATATAGAGGGGTAAGGGTCCTTTCTTTTGTTGTTGCACTGAACTAAGTCAGTGTCCTCTTCTCAGAGAGGAGGAGTTGCCTAAACCTAAAGGATTAGTTCCTCGAGTCTAGTTAACTCGACAGCTTAACACGAATAACGCGCGAGCTTTCCTCGACTATAGCGCGAGTAGAGTCTAGCTCGACAAGAGGAACTGCTTAACTTGACAATAGCTCGACTAGGTCGCTTCGCTTCCAAAAATAAAAAGACCTATGAATAGTTTCTTTTTTTTTTTACTTGTACTTGATTGAGTACAGGTAGTAGTAGTGGAGTTGAAGAGGTCGCTATCTCCCCAGTGAAGACTCGCTTCGTAGACTTCACGAGCAAAGAATAGATATGACTTACAATCAGGTGCCCATAAGTTTGCTGTCCTG
>Ga0209700_100088_pt1:122500-127526 | contig 127526 bp, 67 predicted proteins | sample SiratroredBW_FD_187528 | JGI IMG/M metagenome (GOLD analysis project Ga0209700, IMG submission 187528) | Root nodule microbial communities of legume samples collected from California, USA - Siratro red BW (SPAdes) (version 2) | ecosystem: Host-associated > Plants > Roots > Nodule...
TTTTTGTAGATTCCGAAAATTCCACGGTGGATCAGGATGAGTATGTCCTGGATTCATTCTCATCCTGGAGCTTCTGCTCTCCTCCGGGGAGGGGTTTTTATAGATAGAGAGGTGAGTCGAGGGTAGCCCCCCGCTTGACCGATTTCTCGGAACGGAATCAGAGGAGGTTTGAGCTCGACCCAAACAACGGCTAACGAGCCCCTGAGAAAGCCTTGGTAAAGTCAAGCGCGTTAGCTCTTTGAAGTGAAGGCGCGCATCCTCTTGCTGGGAGAGGGGCTAATGCCACTCGCCCTAATGAAGAAAGAAACAGGAGAGGGGTCTTGCTTACTTGTTAGAGTCAGGAGTTTAGGCTTTCGAAAGCTCAATCCCTTGCTTGTTGTTTTCGAGCCGGAGCTCGCTGGGTAGTGAAGTGGTCCGTGAAGGTTCAATCACACTTGTGTTAAGCAAGCCGAGTAGTCAGACTTAAGATTGAAGCAGCTGTTGGAGAGAAGACACCAGTCAGACCTGCAAGCACCGGGTAGTACGCAGCGGCAGTTTTCAATCATACAATGTGTACTCGTAGTCTGACTTTTAGCGGTAGTCAGCTGTCCTCGTTCTCCTCTTTTCATTGCCCTATTGGGTTGAGTAAGGGTCGGTGTTTGCAAAAATGTCGAGCCGACGGGGTCAGGTACCAGTAGTGACAATGGCAAAGGGGGGGAGCTGGACACTGCTGAACCGGAAGAGATTGCTCAGGATGAGTGTCTGGGTAACAAAGCCGAGAAGGGTGTAGTCAAGGTGCGAGTTTAACGAGCGAGGAGAGTGATTTGGCCCATAGAAGCGAGGATCTGGAAGAGAGGGTTGATACTGGGTCAACTATGGCAGTGACTGAGGGGGACTTGTTCTGTGATAAACAAATGACTCCAAACAAGAACCTCAGGGCAGCCAATCCTAAGAAAAGAGGTTAACCTGAAGCAGTAAGAGTAAGCGTTCAGGTGCTGGTGCTATGACCTTTTTCGAATCGAATGATTCAGCGCTCTCAGAAAGCGGATCAAAGGCTTCCTATTCAACGGATTCGGATTATTCTACTTTAGATGCTTCCTCGGCCGCGCAGTACGTACTTCTGTTTGGAGAGTCTGTTCCTGACTTAGCTAGGACTTTGAGTGACTAGAGTAGCCCCTCTGTATCCGAGCCTTTTTGTTTATGCACCTGAAACGGCTTCCGATTTTACTTACTTATAGTAAAGTAAAGTGGATCGACCCCGTTCAGTAGAATTCCGAAGAAAGAAGGCTAGGCTTCTTGAACCAGAGCTAATTCGATCTTCCCCTTTCGACAATGTGTTTGAATAGCAAGCAAAAGTACCACGACCGAACAATTCAATTCGGTTAACAAACTACTTCTAGAATGAACTACATCCATCAACCGGCATACCTTTCTTCTCGTAACTACGATCTGTCTTCGGTGTTGATATGATCTTTCTATCAAGAGAAGATCGGGAATTGCCGCTAGGCTTTTCTTTTAGCTCTCACTCATCCCGGGCGATTCTGATTCTTATTGGCCACTAAGGAGTAGTTGTGGCTTTTGACCAAGAGAACGAGCTAGACAGAAAAGGTACCACCGAAAGAAGGTCGACCTCACCCCCTTTGGTAAACCGAAGCAGAGAAAGAGGAAGAAGCCAAGCTAGGCCATTCGATTAGGGATGTTCTCACCTGTGCGTACTATCTTGAAGAAGGAATATAAAAAAGAACCTTCTTCTTTTTCGCATCTCCCAAGTTCGAATGCTTTTTTGCTGTTCAAAGAAATCGAATACCATTCGCCAATTCAAAAACGGAGTGACTGAAGACCTCCTCCCCCTTTCCCGCCTATCCCTCCCGCAAGAGAGGACTCGTTCTGGCTTTAAAGAGCCTCTTTTTTAGCAGTCTCGCCCATAAGATAAGAGAAGATTGACCATCTCTTCTTCCAAGCTTCTTTCTGCTTCTTCTCGGCGTAACGAAAGAACTAGATGAGGAGAGGCCTCCGGTTTCAAATCCCTACCCTACGCCTTACGAGGGCGCCCTAGCCAGATTCACTCCCAAGGGTCAATCAAGCCTTTGAAACTAGTTCAAATAGTCGTCACAGTCTTCGTTCCTGCTTTCAACGAGACTTTCTTAGCTGCATCAGCTTGTCAAACTCTCTCTCCTTCACCAGGAAAGGGAGAGCGGACAAAGTACCAGACGATTTGGGTTGGGTAAGAAGAGCGTACGATAAGAGTAAGTAAGCAGACGATGTCGATAGAAGACGATTCGTGGGATCTTCCTCAAAGTCAAAGAAAGAGAAAAATGAGCTAAGCTAAGGTATGCCCAGCCCATGAAATTCGATGTCGAATGAGTACGATTTCGAGCATAAAGAGAGAAGAAAAAGGAACTATTTAGCAAGAATCTAGGTTTAGCAAGATAGCTGCCAGAAAGACTGAGCTTAGGTGCATAGCGCTTAAATAAGTGGTTGAAGAGTAGCTTTCCATCCCGACAATGACTACTGACTTTCCATTTTTGGGATTTCACTTAACTTAAAAGACTGGACTTCCAGCAGCAATGAGAGCAAAGGCAAGGAATTGATGCGCCAATAATCGAAGAATGGGGCAAGGCAAATTTCCAGACAATGGCAAGTGCTTGAGAAGGAGCTGTGAAAGAAGGGGCTGCTAGAGAATAGGGAGCTCTTGAAGAAGAAGGGATTGCGGGGTGAACGGCATTCTGTTGTACTACTAACACTAGCTGTACTAGAGTAGTTTAGTAGCGCCTTTTGAATCAAAATCAAATAGGCGAACCCTTTCCGAATCCGAAAGGCGAACAGCCCGCATTGCAAGCAAATAGATAGCCCCCGCCCGTTTGAGTCGTTGCGAGCCGGAAAGCGTACCGGCAGTTTGAGTCACGAAAGGGCCGCTTGCTTCATCTTTATTTTCTTATTTATATATATATACAAACAAAGAAGAAGAAAATCATTTTTTTATCCAATTGTTCATTCCTGGGAAGAGGAAGAAGCAGATAGAGCAAAGGCCTCCTCTTTCCGTCCACTCTTCCCGAAGTGAGCGAATTGCATGTAGAGATCCGTAGGGGCTTATAGTTTAATTGGTTGAAACGTACCGCTCATAACGGTAATATTGTAGGTTCGAGCCCTACTAAGCCTACCACCCCCTTCTCTTCACCCGATACAAGAAGGCAGTCGAAGTCCCCTCCACTCTTCATTTTATGGGAAGACATCGCGTTCCTAGTCGATTTCCCTCATTGCACTGTCCCCTTAATGCTACGAAGTGAAGCAGGCATAGAGACCAACCAAACCATAGGGTATCTATCCTGTGATCTTTCATCAACCCCGGCTCGGTATCGGTAGTCTCAGTCTTTCCCTGCCTGCCCTGGTATGAGTTGAGAGTTTAAGAGGGAGTCTTATTCTACTCTAGGCTCACTCCACCCCCTGTCTTGTCTTATTTCAGGAGGGACTCGATTGTTAAGAAATCCCTGACTCTGTCTTTGGGCTAAAGCCTATAGTTCTCTCCTCACTAACGGAAGTATCTTAGTAAGTAGCATCAGCTCTTCCGGGGGGAAAGCCTAAGTCAGGAGTTTTAGCGGGCTATCCACAAGCATTAGTTCTCCCCCTGACCTGCCTCCCAACCTCAAGATCATCAGCGGACGACGCCTTCTTCCGAAAGTCCTCCCTCTTTGCTTTGCCCCAGCGAAAGAGACTGAAAAAGATCCGTATCTGATTCCTCGGGTCTTGCTGCGTCAGCTACCGTAGATAGGAATCAAGCTTAGTAGTAGGAAGCAAATCAAAGTATGCCCTACATGTCAACAGGGTGGAAGTTCAAAGCATCGAAGATGAGTACATGGAAGCACCAATGAAGAAAGTCCAGAGTGCAGATATAACCTTCTCGACAGAAGACATCTTGCTGGACAGGAAGAAGCATACATAAGCGGCCTCTTTTTCTCACCGAAGGGACTATACCAACCAAACCAAAAACCGGAAGAGGGATGCGCCATTCACAGCTTCAATACTGCCTGACGCATAATTTGATCATCGGCAGGGCGAGTTGATGGGCTACCATGACAGTAAAGAGCTCACATTTCAAGGGAAGATCGCCTCTGGATTCAGGATCAGACTTCGGAGCTTGTGCTCTACTAACGGAAGTAACCATACTGAGGGGTTTTCCAGGAGGAAGGGACCAGGCCCTACCTATACCTTGAGAGTGGGCAACGAGATGGCCTACTAGGTCCTACCCAAACCATGATTCGAATTTGGAATAGAGAAGGTCGGTTTATCTATATGCGGAATCGGCCTTCAATCCAGAACTTTTCTAGTTGAGTTGACTACATTCCCACCCTTCTGCAGTCATCATTGACGAATTAGCATCAACGGGGTTTCTTCAGTTTGACGACTCCGCATCCGCTCGTGACGGACTCGGGTCGAGGAACTCACTCAAAAGACTGACTTCGAATTCAAATTTTGAGTTTTCACTGTTTTTCTAAGGCCACTTAAAAAGAAGAGATTTTGCCCTGATCATTAGTCAAATCAAAGGGAAGTATAGGACTCTTGATTCGAAGTTACAGCCGTACCATAAGTATCTAGAATCCGTGGTATCCCGATTCGAAGATGTTGAGTTCCACTACCTACCACGAGATCAAAACTGTTTTTAAGATGCTTTAGCTACTCTAGCCTCTATGGTGGATATGCCGTCGGACGCTGATTTGCAACCCTTGCCTTGATAGTGCAAAAGAGAGAAAGACCAACTTTCTCTCTTTTATGGATCTAACGGCATAAGAAGGTTTTCCGTGGTACTCAAACATAAGAGCAATCAGGCAATACCTGACGAATACTACACCCATAGATAGGGTAGCACTCAGAAAGATAGCTGCCCGAGGCGAGGGAAGTTTGATTTGATAAGAGGCACCACAGCGGAATCTACCTGAAGTGTGTAGATAAAAAGGCTTCTTCTGACGGAAATCCATAGTGGGGGCCTAGATGAATGGCCATGGATGAAGACTGTGCTCAGTTTGTTAGGAGGTATTACAAGTGTCAAGTC
>Ga0209700_100089_pt1:0-62500 | contig 125973 bp, 74 predicted proteins | sample SiratroredBW_FD_187528 | JGI IMG/M metagenome (GOLD analysis project Ga0209700, IMG submission 187528) | Root nodule microbial communities of legume samples collected from California, USA - Siratro red BW (SPAdes) (version 2) | ecosystem: Host-associated > Plants > Roots > Nodule...
AAAAAAAAGAAAGAAAGAAAGAAAGAAAGAAAATTCAAAAGGAAAAAGTATGTTATCAAATCAAAGATGATATTACAAGTAACAGAATGTTCGTAACAGGAGAAAGAAAATAACAAGGGCAAAAAAAAAATGATCTCAATAAAAGCTTGAACTGTCTTTCATAGAATCAGGTTGATGATTTTGTTATAGAATAATAAAAAAACCCACACACAGTCTTTTGAGCCTTCATACCCTTTCTTTCAAAATCCTTTAAAACCCTTGACCACATTACAAGCCACATAAAGTTCACATAGATCGAAGAATGATTGCAACGATTTTCACAAAGAATAACCCTGCAACAGAGGACCGTGACTGCCAATATGAGTCAAAAAGAAAGTGAAAAAAAAAGAAAAAAAGTAAGTAAAAAAATCTGAGTGCCTTTGCTAGGAGGGTGATACTCATTTGACAACTAAACAAGAGTGGAATATCGTTAAAGAAATATTAACACTGGGGCAACCTTTTTCTATTTGAATCTTCTTCATTATTTCTCTTTGTTCACGGCCAAATTATTCTTTCGGTTTTAGTTTTTATCACCCATACTTCAAAACTGAGGCACTCCTACTCAATCGCTCTGTATTCATTCATCTTGTGAAAGATACAGTTTTCTTCATATGATTTGCATTGCCTTGGTTTTTCACTAAATTCATTTCTCTTCATCTAACCCAACAAAGTAAACCATCCTTTTGAACTCAACCTCTCATACTTCAAAACTAAAAAACTAGGGTACTGTCGTTTGCAATTTGAGGTCATGTCATTTAAACTCTCCTCAGTGGATCGTAAAACCTTGTTTCCTATTTTTTTGTTTAACCACCAGTTTAAGTACACATGCAACAAAATGTAATAGATGGTGGAATCAACAAAGTCTTAAATTCACCTGCCAGTCCTAAGATTTGCCAAAGATTGTTGAAAGAGAAAATTTTTCTGACTCGATAAATTCAATGATTGCTAAAAAGCATTTGATTTAAAAAAAATGATGATAATGAAAAAATCAATCAAATTTTGACACAGCCAAGCACACATATTCATTCATACATGCATTCATACATGCATACATTCAAATAATCAGAAATTCAAAGTTTTCATGCATTCATACATGCATACATTCAAGTAATCAACAATTCAAAGTCTTCATGCATTTATACATGCATTTTCGATGTTGATTAAACTAGCCAAAGTTGTTTTCTCCGAAGATAGAAGACCCTCTCGATACAAGGTCTGAAATGTAGATACGGTGATCCTCTCAATACAAGATTCCGTTCTCATGATCTTAGGTTTGACCTGCTGGTACGAAGTTAACCTTAGGTCTGCAATGATGATCCGTGATCCTCTCGATACAAGATCCGGTCTCACATTTAGTTTCTCAGCATGAGTGATCCGTGATCCTCTCGATATAAGATCCGGTCTCACATTTAGTTTTTCAGCCATAATGATTCGTGATCCTCTCGATACAAGATCCGATCTTACATTGTATTTTTCAGCTGTGATGATTCGTAGCCCTCTCGTCTTGAAAAGGTCAAGGTTACGACGTCATTTTTGTTTCCTTTTAAGTTTTAAGCTTTGGAAAATATTTTCATCGCGGACAAAATCAGTTATTTCTATCTTTACTTATCTTTTACTCTAAAAGCTTTAAAAATTTTAATTTTCAAAGTTATTAAGTAAAAGTTAAGTAAAGAGGGGCACCTGTCAATACCCGATTTTGTCCGGGTAAGAATATATCAATAAAATTTTTTACTAATAATTAATTTATTCAATTTTGTAGTTGCTTTAAAAAAAATATAATAATAATAATAATAATTAAAATTGTTTTTGAATTAAGTTGATTGAAATTTCTTGTTAAAAATAAAAAGTAGGAAAAAATTAAAGAATTTTTTAAAGTTTAATTGATTTTTTAAAAAACTAACTAATAATAATAAAATAAAATTAGAATTGCTTGCCACGTGGCAAGCTAAGAATGGAGAGTTTTGCTCGCCACGTGGCGAGCTAGGATTGGTGGAGGAAAAATGGGTTAGGGAATATTCTAGAGGAAGGACCTATGAATACCGAATCAATTAATGGTAATCGGTATTTTATACTCTTCATTGATGATTTTAGCAGATTCTGTTGGGTGTACTTCATGAAACAGAAATCTGAAGTTGTTGACATTTTCGGCACATTAAGAAATTGGTTGAAAACCAATGTGAGAAGAAGATCAAAGTGATCAGATCAGATAATGGCACTGAGTATACCTCGGGGAAAGTTCGAGGAGTTGTGTGTAGATACAAGGATTGAGCATCAATTTACTGCCGTTCACACTCCACAACAGAACGGTGTGAGTGAAAAGAAGAACAGAACGATCATGGAGATGGCGAGGTGCATGCTGTATGAGAAGAAATTGCCCAAACAATTTTGGGCTGAGGCCGTTAACACGACCACTTATTTGTTGAACAGATTGCCGACCAGAGCATTAAAGATTAAGACTCCGTTTGAAGCCTAGAAAGGATACAAACCATCTGTGCAACACCTCAAGGTGTTTGGGTGTGTATGCTATTCTCAGGTACCAAAGGAGAAAAGAGTCAAACTTGATGAAAAAGCTGAGGTTGGTGTGTTCATGGGATACAACAGCAATGTCAAAGGCTACAGAATTTATTAGCCTTTGAAGAAGAAGTTGATCATCAGCAGATATGTCAACTTTGATGAGGATGTTGTCTGGAACTGGAATGATGAAGAGAGAATTGAAGCTGAGAAGGAGATTGATGTCTTCAATGACAAGTCGGAAACAGCCGAGGTGGAGGTCGGTGAAGATGAATTTGATGATCGGCTTGTGAGAGGTTTTAGATCTCTAACTGATGTTTATCAAAGATGTAATGTTGCTATCTTTGAACCTATGAATTATGAAGAAACAGCAAATGACCCGAACTGGGTTGCTGCAATGAAGGTTGAGCTGTTGATGATTGAGAAGAATGAAACTTGGAGTCTTGTAAATAGACCGTTTGACAAGAAAATCATTGGTGTCAAATGGGTCTTCAAGATTGAATTGAATGTTGATGGTTCAATCAACAAGTACAAGGCGAGGTTGGTTGTTAAAGGTTATGCTCAACAATACGGGATAGATTTCTTTGATACCTTTGCTCCAGTGGCAAGACTGGACACTATCAGGTTGCTGTTAGCCCTTTCAGCTCATCAAAACTGGAAGGTATATCAGCTTGATGTGAAGTCAGCATTTTTGAATGGTTTCCTGGAGGAGGAGATCTATGTGGAGCAGCCTGAAGGGTTTGTTAAATTGGGAGCTGAGGATAAAGTCTTCAAATTGAAGAAGGCTTTGTATGGCCTTAAGCAGGCACCAAAAGCATGGTACAACAGGATTGATCATTTTCTTTTGAAGAAAGGTTTCATCAAGAGTCTAAGTGAATTGACTCTGTATGTTAGAGTCAAGAGTCATGATGTTTTAATTGTGTCATTATATGTTGATGATTTACTTATAACAGGAAGCAATTTTGAACTTGTTGAACAATTTAAAGTTCAAATGTTTGAAGACTTTGAGATGACCGATTTGGGAGAGATGGCATTTTTTCTGGGAATGGAGGTATATCAAACCTATGATGGCATCTTCATTGGACAGCAGAAGTATGCAAAAGAAGTGTTGAAGAAATTCAACATGGAAGGTTGCAAGGAGATGAGCACTCCGTTGATGCATAATGAGAAGTTTTGCAAGGATGACGGTTCAAACCGAGCTGATGAACGCTTGTACAAAAGTCTGATTGGGTGTTTAATGTATCTTACAGCAACCCGACCTGATATCCAGTTTGCTATAAGTTTGTTATCCCGATTTATGCACTGTACAAGTGAGTTGAATCTCAAATCAGCAAAAAGAGTTTTGAGATATATCAAAGGAACGCTGGAGTTCGGAATTATGTTCGGGAGAATGGTAGAGGTAAATTTGCATGGTTTTTCTGACAGTGATTAGGCAGGTTCAAGTGATGACATGAAGAGTACCTCGAGCTATTTATTCAGTCTTGGGTCTGGGTATTTTTCATGGAGTTCAAAGAAGCAAAAGGTGGTAGCTCAGTCCACGGCCGAAGCTGAGTATGTTGCAGCTGCTACGGCTGTTAACCAAGCTTTGTGGATAAGGAAAATACTTGTAGATTTAAAGTTTACTCAAGAAGACGAAACGATTATCAATGTTGATAATCAGGCAGCAATAGCAATCTCAAATAATCCAGTGTTTCATGGAAAGACGAGCACTTCAAAATCAAATACCATTTTTTGAGAGAAATGCAGAATAATAAAGAAGTTGTTCTTGTTCATTGCAAAACCGAAGACCAGTTGGCAGATATTTTGACTAAGGCACTTTCAAAGCATAGATTTGAAGAGTTGAGAGAAAGAGGAGTCTGCATTCGAAGAAGCAAGAAGGAGTGTTGGAAGAAATGCGTCTTCTGATGCACGTGGGAAAATACCAAACTGCATTGAGTGTGTTCCAAGGAACGGAAATTGGTTGTGGTTTTAGAAGATTGGTTGCGTGAATAAAGAAATTAGGTTCCCAGAATAGTGGACAAATTTGAACCACTTTGTTTCTGTTTTTTTCAGATTTTAAATTTTCAGCGAATTCTATTTTTTTGGCAGATTTTATGTTTTATAAATTTCAGTTTTGAATAATAAAAACATATCCTTCACCCAAAATATATCTACATATCTTAAGACTTTCTTAACACAGGAGCACATGTTCGGAAAGCATAAACATGACAATCCATGTGTCAAGTACAAGATAACTGAAGAGGATTGGATGCAATTCGTGTCAGTTTATTGGATGCGTCTTGGCATGTTAGTTTTTTACAACTTGTATACTTATACAAATTTTTACCTACAAATTTTGGTTGTGTCATATTTTTATTTGCATTGTAGGTAAAAAATATAATCGCCCAAGAGTGGCAGATGCTAAATGATACACTTCATCTATTGTCGCGAGCGATATGGGGGAGAGGTGGGTGGGGAGGGAGGGGGTACGCATTGTTGTAGCAGCTCCTTATGAAGGCTCGAGCAGAGGTAGTAAGGTTAGAATGTGGAAGACTGCTCACACACAATTAGACCTTGTATCTCCACCTCCATGCTATGAGATGTGGAAGACTGCTCGCACACAATTAGACGGGCCGATGACTTTATAGTTTGCCCATATCATTGAACAAAAAATTATAAGTTTAAATACAAATATTATCATTGTCATTTTCCCTTGTTCATATGTTAGTAGGTGAAGTAGTATTGTTTATGCTTAACTATTGTTCATATTTGCAAGATTCCTTACTTGAGCAGGAAACACAGGGCTCATTTGTTCTCTATGGTTGAGAGGATATTATGACACAGGGCTCATTTGTTCTCTGAGATTACTTCGGTCCACCATCATGGAAAACTTTCGACTCTTGAAGTTAAGAAGCCTTGTAGAGGATGGAGATGCAATTTAGAGATAAGATAAATAAAATTCGACAATCCTTACTATTCTTGCAAGAGACCGGTTAACTCTGACAACAACAAAGTCATCCCGGGAGGAGGGTCCTGTAGGCACTTTGACGCTCAAGTTAGTTTAGGGTTAGAGTGTGTGGTGATTTAGATCAAAGTTTAGAAATACCTTATTTTTGGTGATTGAGCTCATATTTATAGGTGTTATAATGAGCCTAGGGTGTTTAAGTCCAATAGGCCCGATCCAGAGTAAAGCCCGATCCAGAGTAAAGCCCAATCCATTATGATTCTGTTATAATTTAGATTCGTAGTACTTACCTTCCAACATATTTACTTGGCTCCATACATTGAAGGGTTAGTATTCTAACTTGAACTTTTTAAATTATGATAATTATATAATTAATTGTTTATCATTCACCATAGGTCTCATCGACAATTAATTGTAATTATTTATATGAATTACACAGTGATATCACTTTGTTTGCTCCAAGAGAAACCCAACCAAGAAATGAAAAACTTATTATAAGGAAAAAAATTTATATTTTTCATTAAATTAAAAATATAAGTATATTTGAACTAACATATATGTGTGTCCTTACTTTAATTATAGTTGTGAATGACAAACATTTTAAGTTAGGCGAGTATAGGTAACATAAATCTAAACATAAGATTATTTATATCTTATCTTTATGATCATGGCATAATCGCATGGGTCAAATATGATATCCAATTAAGAACAATAGCCTACTTTTATTGTCCAATAGTTTAGTTTTATTTTGTTGTTAATAAATTTTTTAGATTAAAAAATATGATTTTGTATAGTTTTTTAGTTTAAATGTTTAATTATTGTTATTAAGAATTTTCTAAATTTTAGGTTTTATTTAAAGTCAAAATCAATATTATTTAAAAAAACATCCAAAATTTACGTCGCATAAGGTATAGTTTGACCTAATGTTTGAACATTATTAACTTTTTTTTAGTAAAACTTTACATTAAATATACAGAGTAAAATAGAAGTTTTTAATCAAAGATTTTGTTCAACTTTATGTTATTCACATCCAAGTTAATAGACATAAAAAGTCTTAAATAACATACATAAGAAAAAACTCTTTTACATTAATGTAGAAAACTAAAGACATAACAAAATCAAGTATACCTTACACACGAAAGAAATTCTAAGAATAATAAGTTATATACAAACTCAATTTGTAAATGAGAGAACACATAACTAGGCTTTTAACCAAACAAACAGTTGTCAAATCAAGTAATCAGTTAAAGGTTTAACTCATTTAAATCTAGTTATCAAACAAAAGCTATTATGTTTTATAATTTTCTATCATTAAAATTTAAATTTCATTTTATAAACGTTATAATTTATAATTTATAACATTATATGTTTTTCTTAAAGAAATGAGTCATCGACCATTTTGAGTAATTTGATTTCAACAGATAACAATTAAATGATATAATTTTTAATTTTTAATATAACAAATTAAGCATATTAAATAATATTGGATCATAAAAAGTAACATTTATAATTTTATATCATTAAAATTTAAATTTCATTTTATAAATATTGGTTTGTACTTATTTGTACAAGCAAGTTTTATTAATTTTCTGTTTTATATTCTGTTTTATACCCATACTCCTATTATTATATAAAGGAGAGACTAAAAGCTTTGTAAAGTAAGCCTTTAGATAAAGAATGAATAGACTTTTCATACACGTGTTTCTTGGTCTACTTTTATTGTGCTTTTTCTACATACTTCCATTATTGTCTTTCATCTACACACCATTGTCATTATGCTTATCACAATTTTCATTTATGATCTTCTTCCTGTTGATTCTCATATCCAAGATCACACCATGCTTTCGTTCAAGATTTGTTCTCAATATGATATCAGAGAAGGTTGAAAAACCTGCTCTGCTTCAACTTTCGCATTCGTTTCTCTATTTCTTGTTTCTATTTTTTGATTCCATGGATTCTTCAATCATCGAAAGGGGTCAACCACAGAAAATGCATCTGTCACAGATCCTTGTATTAATTCTTCCAGTGTTTAGTTTCTACATCGTGGCGAAAATCCTAACGCTATTCTCGTTTCTTCCCAACTCAATAAGCAGAACTACCAAACATGAAGAGGGCTTTACTGTCCAAAAACATAAAGTTAATAAAACTTACTTGTACAAATAAGTACAAACCAATACCCTCCCCTTGAGAGCAACACTAAAATTTTATTTGAAGATAAGACACATCTTGTTGATGTTAATTCCTATCGAAGATCAATTGGGAGACTGTTCTATCTTACTAACACTCGTCCTGACATAAGTTATGATGTGTACCTTTTAAGCCAATTTGTCCAAGAACCTACTATTCAACATCACAAAGCAGCTCAACATATTCTGAGGTACGTGAAATCTATTGGGTATCCAAGTGTGAGTCTAAGTCTCACATTGAATAAAATTGAGAAAATTAAGCAATATATAAGAAAGAAGACCCATAAACCTACTGCCTTAAGGTTTTGGGTTAAAGGTGATGTCATTCCCAACAACCACAACAAGTGGTATCATAAATACAACAAAATCTAACCCTGCTCAAGGATTATTTTTTGCTGCCAATTCTACTATACAATTGAAAGCGTTTAGTAATTTGGATTGGGCCACTAGACGTTCTATAACTAGATTTTGTATTTTTTTGGGTACTTCTCTCGTATCATGGAAATCCAAGAAGCAAAATACTGTGTCACGCTCTTCCTCTGAAGTTGAATATCGCGCCCTTGCCACCACTACATGCGAGCTACAATGGATCACCTATCGTCTCAATGATCTTCCAGTAATCCCAATAAAGTGCAGTACTAGAAAGTGACTCCTAGGTCGTCTCCCAAGGACCTAATTCTCTACCAAATGATGAAAACACACTAAAAGGGGGGTTAGATAGATTTCAACAAAACAGTATTTAACTATGAAACTTAAATCAATGATTAAAAACAGATTATTCCCTTAATTTTGATTTCAGTCCAGTTATCATTGGTTGCAGAAATTCGTATTGACGCTCAACCCTAACTAATTGACTAAGAGAAAATTAGAGCGAGTTTAATTATGCAAGCAAGCGTTCGCACAACCCATTCATCGCAACCCAACAGATCATATTTCACATCATTAAGCATGAACGTCCAGTGAAAACAGTGGGTAAAAAATGAAATAGACGAGAGTTAAGAGGCGAGATGATTAAGCACAGAACCTTAAACCTTTTCCGCAATCTCAACCAAGAGGATAATCAAAACGAATTAGCCTTCTATAAAAGCGAATAAACAAGATGAAGAAGAAACGAGATTGGAAGAATGAAGAAAACATGAACTGTATTCAAGACACAAAAAAATGAAAACAGAAAAGGTTCAAAAATGTAAAAATAACAATGGTCCAATCAGGAAATCCGAATTAATTAAAAATTACGAATTTTTCATCACCTTCAACATTTCATGAGCGAACAAAGCATGCATATAGACATTGATTGTCATGTAGTTCGTGAGAAGCTTAACAATCATCTTTTTCTTCTTCTTCCAATTCCTTAAAGTGATCAACTTGCTGACATTTTTTTACCAAATCCTTACATCGTGTTAACTTTAAAACCATTATTTCCAAGTTGGGTAAGTATCCATTATCCAGCTTGAGGTGAGGGTATTGGTTTGTACGTATTTGCACAAACAAGTTTTATTAACTTTCAGTTTTATACCCATATCCCTATTATTATACAATAAAAGCTTTGTAAAATAAGTCTTTAGATAAAGAATGAATAGACTTTTCATACAGGTGTCTCTCTTATACTTTTATTGTGTTTCTTCTACATACTTCCATCATTGTCTTTCATCTACACAACACCATCACTGTGCTTATCACATTTTTCATTTATAATCTCTTCCTGGTGATTCTCATCCAAGATCACACCATGCTTTCGTTCAAGATTTGTTCTCAATAATAAACGTTATAATTTATAACATATATGTAATATTTTTTCATAAAACCAAATTAAACATATCACGGTATTTAGATTTTACAATATAATATTACTAGGTATAAAGATATTTGAATATATATATATATATAATTATTCATAATTATAATATTAGCTATTATTGTATAAATCATAATTAATATTTGGTTTTTAACTGCAAATTAGCAAACCAATCTGAACTCATCTATTATATTCAGCATCTACTCTTAGGTCTATAATTAAGAGTAAATGAACCAAATTGCATTTAAAACCAAATTTTAATCTGCAGAATATTTGTTAACTGTTATTAGCATATATAAATTGATACTAATAAATACAGTTATAATTTAATTAAATACAAATTAAGTGATTATTTGTAATTAAGTGATAATGACATAATTATAAAATGAATAATATCACATTGTGTGTTGGAAAAGTATCACCTTGTTAAAAGGGGAAAATTAGTAGGTTCAAGTAAAATAAAATTTTCGAAATCAGCAGAAAACTATTATGATTTATTAACTTAATTGATTTTTTAAAACAAAACCCAAAATTCCTTCTCTTAACATGAACCATCCATTCACATATGATGTTGAGTTTATTCTCAAGATGCTGAGGTACATTAACTCGGGTCAAAAAATAATGGATTAGTCGTTTCTTAAATAAAAATATCAAAATAAACAAATTTTAAATTACAGAAAATAAATAATTTTTAACCATCATAATATATATATATATATATATATATATAAGTTGTCATTTGCATTATATAACACTTATTTATAAAATTAAAATAAGGTGAATAAATTATAACAATAAACAATCACTAAAATTAAAAATAAAATCAATATGCATAATAAATTTTAAAAACAGATGAAATATTAAATTCATTATTATAACTTTTTTGGTTACAATAAATAAATAAATTCAAAAAGTTGATCTAGTCATGTTATGATTGTTACACAATGAAAAGAATATATATGATAACAAAGAAAATTTGGTCAAGATTATCAACCCATCAATTTTTATTATTTAATTGGAATTGAAAACATGCGATTTCCTTTATTGAAGTTATAAACAAGAAATAAATAACTTAGTTTAAAATATAAACAAAGTGGAATGATGTGTATTCTTATTGAAGATATGACGTCACTAACCTTATATCTCCCATTTGCTAACTTTAAACTACCAAATATTGAAAAAAAATTAATATTATAAATTTTGTAACCTCTAAAATAATTATTAAATAAAAAGTATTGCAAAAAATAAAAGTAATAAACAATTTTTTTTTTAGAATTGTTACATCCTGCGCAGCCAAAAAAGAAGAAAAACAATTAAGTACTTGTCTTTATCCAATCCTTCCTAAATATCCTCCATCCAATTAACAAAACCACCATTTATTACACTATCAGTTAAAAAAAAAAGGAGTTGTCATTGCCAAAAACATGGGAGAAAAAAACAGAGCACCACCTTTGCTTGAGTTTCTGTCTTCCACTGATACAAATGACAGTTACTCTGATTTTATTTTTTTTACTATAAATGATAGTTTACTCTTGATTTTAAAATTATCATAGAAGCTACAATTTAGTCCTTTGTTTCATAATATGTTGAATCAACGTTTATTCATTTTTTGTCAAAACTTCTAAATAAACATGCCAAATTGTGTGGATCCACGATGAGTTTCAACCTTGCCACATGGAGAAACAACTCATGTTATTCGATAAGGAACCACATTCGGCAAGGATCATTGAGACGTGCCCTTCTTGCGTATAAACAAACCCGGCACGAAGGATTATACGACTCCAGTGTGGTCGCTCTGTTACTCAAAGCATGCGCTTTTCTTCCCTTTCTTCACTACGTCAAGACCTTGCATGCAGAGTCCATCAAGGCCGGTTCAGGGAGCGACGTGATCATTGGAACCGCATTGCTTACAAGTTATGCCAAATGTGATGCCACCAGGGATGCACGGAAAGTGTTCGATACGATGCCTGAGAGAAATGTTGTGACTTGGAATGCCATGATCAGTGGGTACTTGAGAAATGGAGACACGGGGTCTGCTTCTCTTGTGTTTGAGGAGATGCAAGGGAAAACTCGAGCGACTTGGAGTCAGATGATTTGTGGGTTTGCTAGGAATGGGGATCTTGTCACTGCTAGGAGGTTGTTTGATGAGGTTCCCCATGAGTTGAAGGATGTGTTAATATGGACTGTGATGGTTGATGGGTATGCTAGAATAGGAGAGATGGAAGCTGCCAGGGAGGTCTTTGAGTTGATGCCCGAAAGGAATTGCTTTGTGTGGTCATCTATGCTTTATGGGTACTGCAAGAAGGGCAATATCGCTGAGGCTGAGGCTGTTTTCAGCCGGGTTCTGGTCCGGAATTTGGAGATTTGGAATTCCATGATTGCTGGCTATGTCCAGAATGGATTTGGTGAGAAAGCACTTCAAGCTTTTGAGGGAATGGTAGCTGAAGGGTTTGAGCCTGATGAGTTCACTGTTGTTAGTGTTTTATCTGCCTGTGCACAGCTGGGGCGCCTGGATGTTGGTAAGCAAATCCATCACATGATAGAACATAAAGGGATAGCTGTGAACCCGTTTGTGTTAAGTGTATTGGTTGACATGTATGCGAAATGTGGTGACTTGGTCAATGCAAGGTTGGTGTTTGAAGGATTCACCGATAGGAATATCTTCTGCTGGAATGCTATGATTTCAGGTTTTGCCATCAATGGAAAATGCAGAGAGGTTCTTGAGTTTTTTGGCAGGATGGAAGACTCAAATATAACGCCTGATGGTATCACCTTTCTTACTGTGCTTTCAGCTTGTGCGCATGGCGGTTTGGTCCATGAAGCTTTCGAAGTAATATCTAAAATGGAGGGATATGGAATTGAAATAGGAATCAAGCATTATGGATGCATGGTTGACCTCTTGGGAAGAGCAGGGAGATTAAAAGATGCTTATGACTTGATAATAAGAATGCCAGTGAAACCTAACGACACAGTCTTGGGGGCAATGCTTGGTGCATGCCGTATTCATTCAGATATAAACATGGCAGAACAAGTAATGAAGTTGATCCATGAAGACTCTGTTGCAGGTGCATATTCTCACAATGTGCTTTTGTCCAATATTTATGTAACTTCAGAAAAATGGGAGAAAGCTGAAAGGACGAGGAGAATCCTAGTAGATGGAGGATCTCAAAAGATACCTGGGTGTAGTTCAATGATCTTTAGTGACTCTTGTGGATTGAAGGGCGGAAGCACCACATTGAAATTAATGGCCTAAGTGCTATCTAAAAACGAGAAATACCAAAATAAGCACTGGCCTGTACATGAAATAGCCTACTGGCAATAATGATGCAAAGGGCTTCTGTACTCTGAGCCCCACGCCAAGATCAATCCATTATGAGGTAATATTCCAACAGATTTGTATTGTTGAAGCCATTTGATTTGTGATTATGATCAAGGAGTTGTCTGAGAAAGGGTGAAGGAACTGCTTTTTACTGATAGATCATTGATTCATTCTGTTGGTGATCCTTCATTGATAGATCATTCATAACTGTCATGATAAGCCTCTACTGAGACATGTGCCAATGCCCTGACTTAGGACTAGAGCAAATACCCCACCCCTTAAACTTTAAATTCTCGAAAATTAGGTAACCAAGCTTCTTAATCATCATTATAAATCCCAAGCTTCTTAATCATAGCATTTACCAAATTTAACAAAACTGGTTTGGTTTATTGATGGTTCAAAGATTCAACATCTAAATCCCAATCAGACACAGTATTGAGAAACAATTAATTCTTTGTACTACGCTACAAATACAGAAAGCTGCATTTCAACGATCTCTCGGTTCACAGAAGATTCAAATTATACAACCCGAAAAGACTCAGCTATCTTCTTTAACTCATCGTAGTGTCTCTTCCACTGAAGACCTGCAAATAGCAATTGAGTTGAGACAACATCATTTTCTTTTCTGTTAGTTTTTATAGTTTCTTTATATACTTTCTAGCTGTTCAAACTTGTGAGACGACTTAAAACAGGATAAATAGTCATACCACTGCCTGTTACACCAAACAAATATAAGCGATTGCCAGCTGCAGTGGCAGTAATGAATATATGAGGAGGCTCTAGCTCAAACTGGTAATACGTTCTTCCTTCATGCTCTGCTACATTAGAGCTCAGAACCTTCCCTTCTACATTTTCGCCAATCATTTCTGGACCAAATGCATTGATCACTTTCTCTGGAGGTCCAATTTTTTCTATTGTAGCATTGTCACCAAGATCTGTGTAGATTTAAAGTAAAAATATTATCACGTAAGTAATAAGTGGAAGTTCCACCTGTATCTTTCACTGTTCTTTCTGTTTCAATTTATTCTCCCTGTCTCTAGAAAGCAAAGATGGAGAAAGAAAATAAGCAAAACTCAGTACTCACCATCAGAGAATCGAAGAACAGGAGCAACAATGACAAACAAGCGTCCTTCCTTAGAGCTGGCAAATCTCAAATCTATCTCTGTGCCACCAAGATCTGCTATTGATACTGGTACCTGCTAAGCATATATATGCTGGCTGAAGTATACAGAAATCATGGAGCTGAAGAAACCAAAAGATAAAATGTCCTCTAGAAGAACATACGTTGTAACAGATCTTTCAGATTAAAAGAGAAGTAAACTGCTCTCACAAAAAGAGAGACTTAGGAGTTATTTCATTAATCGTTCTAAGGAATTTCCACTGGTATATTTAAAACTTTTCAATACTTGTGACTGGATGAGATAGAACAGAAATCTTATAGTGATTTTTTTCCAACTCTAACTAGTAAAGATCAGTGAGCATCACCTCTTCCCATTCTTGAGGCACTCTGAAGGAGTACGGGATAATCGGACTCCATCCAACACCATGTCCACCAGACTTCTCATCTGGCCTGCGATATGTCCTCCAACCTGTCTGATCAAATCCTTGCCTACGTTATCTCACTTTCCTTTAAAATATATAACAGAAGAGACAATTGGAATTCTAACTTATCATGCATCAAATCAAGTTTAGAATTAAACATCAATTGTATAACTCTAAATATGGAAGAGATGTTTTTTCTCTTTCCTAGAAGGACCATTTGATAACTGGTAGATTGAAACTTTTTGCCTCTCGTAAAGGGTATTAGGATTAAACCAGTATTAGACCAATTGGAACTTTTTTTCAAACTAAACAACCATAGTTTTATCATTTACAACAAATTTTGACACCCGACATCCACGGCATCCTTCATCATGCAACCAAGTACATTTCCTTTATCACGGCTTACATTACAAATTCATTTACTTTACGACAGTACAGTCTACAGATAAAGTTTAGTCATGGCAGAATTGTTTGTCTGTGCAAATAAATAATTTATTATAATCCAAAGTGAACGAACCTTGTTCATCTGGTTCGGACAGGCCAGGAATTCTCCCAGCAAGAAGGCCTTGTTTCACCACGGCCAAACTCTCACTCGGAAAACCCAACAAGGAAATCCCAGAAGCCAAAACTCTTCTTCTGTTCACCAAAGAGGAGCACTTCTCGCTCTCTCTGTCTTTTGAGGCTAAAGCATTCACAGGTTTTAGAATCCCAATTTGCTGCGGATTCCTCCAGCATAGCACGCTGGTGGTGGACAAGGCTGTTGCCATGTCCACGAAGGTTGATGTGCTTAGTGGTTACTTTAGGATGAGATTGAAAAGGGAAAAAAAATAAAATTGGGCAGCTCAGAATACAAGACTGCAGAATATTGTAGAAACTGGTTTATGGAAAGATTAATCCAGAATTGGAGGTCCAAATAAGGAACCCGAGCCTTAATAATTTTGTGGACAAGGTGCTATTGAGCTCATGAAGATCGAGCCTTTGTTCTTTCTTTCCTTTCGGCTAACTAAGCATCTATTTCGGGCCTAACACGTGTATTCATACAATATGCATATATAAAAAAAAATGTATATTTATTAGTTTTGTTACTTTCTAACATACTGACTAACTAATTGTATTTTTAAGAAATATAATTCATTTATTAAATATAATAATATTATTAAATAACTTTTAATAGATAATTACTACTACAAAATTATATTTTTAATATTTTAATTTCAAATTCACATTTGCAGATTCATAAACCCATCAAACATATAAACCAGCGTTTTAGGGTTAAAACATGATTGAGCACATGTCCATTGTTTCTCTTACAAACATTATATGCAAATCACACATTGTTTTTTTTTTTTAGCATTTTTTTACAGCGTTGTGACTTTAATTTAGTCTTCAGAAAAATCAGATATAAAGAGTACATAGATTCGCTTGATTCAAATATTTAATTATTAATTATGTTTCACTTATCAATCAAATATGAATCAAATTTTCTCTTTCGGTAGTAAAAATAAGCAATAGTCTCACGTGTCATAATTTAGGTGTAAAACTAATTAACGAGTTAAAGATAATTGAAATACTTTAATAACTAAAATAATTTATTAATCTTATTTTATTGAAAATTATGAAGTGCGGGAATACTAAAACTATGTATCAATTATTAAAAAATGTTAAAATTATAATTTTGTTATTTACATCTTTTCATATATAAGATAGTATATGAATCTTTATCAACTACATAACAAAATACTAATTAATGATGGAACAATGAGTGACTTTAAGTTGTGTAAATAGAAAAGAAAACATTTAAATCTTCAAAATTATTCCATAACAATAATTTTATTTTCTGATCTTAGTAAGTAATGGTTATTTAATCCTTAAAATATAAAAATAATGTCATTTTCATAATAATTTAAAAACTTTGAAGAACATTTTTAGAGTCACATCCAATTATTACAGGTATTATAATATTTTAATAATAATAAACAATAAGTACTTAGTAATACATATACTAAAGTTTTATAATCAAATTATTTTAGCATCTTACTCTATTGATAAATAATAATTCTAATGAATTAAAATTAAAAATAAATAATAATTAAAATGACATTTTAAAATTGTTAACAAACAATTCTATTTGATAGTATTTATATTAATAATTAAAAATTAGCTATTTCAGTAAATACACCAATAAATTATTAATCACAAACATAAAAAGTAGGTGTATATCAATAAAATAAATAAATAAGTACTTAAATTTAATAAGTATATTTTCATTTTCTAATCTATAAATGTAAGAAAAAGTTTATATTTCAATTAAAAATATATCTATTATCTTTTTCAATTTTAGTATAATTATTTTGTATAGGCGCATCAAGTTTCATGTAGAGTCTTACAATTATAATATACAGTTTTATTTATAATTATCATGTGTAAGTTATGATAAAGTTTAATCTAACTAAATCATTATAATCTTATTTTATTCTTCATTTTTATGATAAAGTTTACTTTATTTTCATAGTCGCTCATTTTAGATTATTAAAATTATATTTATATTATTCTTAAAAAATTTAATTAAATAAAGAGAATGAAAGAAGATGAGTTCAATTATTTTTCTAGATAAGTAGGTAACTAAAAAGATAAAAATGTGTATAAAATATTTTAAACAAATAAGTAATAAAAAAATAAAAAATAAATCATGAATCTTATTTAAAAAACATTTTTTTGTATTAATTTGGATTGAGCTCTATAAATTTGACTCTTACATTGTGTTTAGTTGAATCAATTTGAGTGGTTTTATTGTATAGGAAGATGAATGCTTGTGGGTCAAGTGTGTTTGGTTGAACTAATTTGATGATGGATTGGCGCGAAGATTTGGGGGATGAGATCTTTGATCATCTGAAAAGATTTGCAAGGATGTAATTGAAAAATACGAAACACCGCCCTTGCAATATACTGTGTCATGTGACATACACTTAAGTCAATTATTCCATAAAGGTCAATTAGTAATTTAAAAAATATATGAACTAAAAAACTAAAAAAAATCTATAACATCTATCAAATCATTCCAAAACTTTCACAAACATTCTTTTCAAATCTCTTCAAATATTGTCATCTATTTATTAATCCAAACAACTTTATCATCTACTCACAATCCACTCAAATTCTTTCAAATTTATTTCTTTAAATTCACTCTTCCAACTAACAAAACCTTAAAGAATTGTCTTCTTTATCACAAGCACACTAGTAATAATCATCTTAATAGAGTATTGTACTTATAAAAACATATTGTATTGTATATTGACAGTTTTTAAATTTAAATAATGCAATTTAAAATATGTACAATTTAAAAACTACATAAATGTATGTGTTTATTATTTTAAGTGATGAAATTAGACAATTATATTTAGAGGAAGTAATTAAGTAACTACAGATTTTTACTAAATATTTTATTTATTTATTAAAAGATAAAATGATTTAACTAAAACATTACAATAAAAATAGTTAAATAAAAATATTCTTTTATTAAAAGATAAGATTGTTAAACAATATTCTTCAAAATTTTACTTATTCCTCTAAAACGAAATCCATAAACACTTAAAGCTAAAATTTCACAATGGAGTATAGGGTTTTTACCAACATTTATATCGTTGTCTATCAAATTAGATGAACATCCGAATTATGTAGGAGGCTGCCTCTTGCATTAACATTATTTTAATTGATAATTTTGCATGTGCTACTCATTTTAAGTGGCAAAGTTAGATAATTATATTTAGAGAAATTAATTATATAATTATGAATTTTTATTAAATATTTTTTAAAATAATTATTTGTTTAAAAAATTATACTAAAAATAGTTTAGAAAAACATTTTTATTAAAGGATAAAGTTGTTAAATAATTTTTAAAATAATTGTTGAAGTTTTGGCTTTCCTTACCTAAACACTTAATACTAAAATCTCCCACTTAACACTAAAATCTCAACATTTATATGATTATTTATGAAACTTGGTAGTATAAAATGTGGAGAATTTTATATAATTATTTAAAATTAGATTTTATAAATTATAAGTTAAGATAGTTAAATCAAAATTTTAAGCGTAGAATTGTATATGCTATTTTTGATTCAAATTTCACTCAAGATCGTGAAACAGTAAAATCGTAGGGATCGTTGAATAAAATTGTGTAATGACGATTTTTTTTTCGTGCACTAACTATTCACCACCTTCTTGGGTGAATAGATTCAGTTTAAACATAATTTTAATTAAAAATTAATGTAATTAAAAATTTACCTCACAAAATATTACCTATCCAAAAATAAAACTATTTGCATGTTGCTCATTAGTGAAAACAAAATTGGGATGAATATTCCCTTGAGCAAAGACATCACGAACAAAGTGACAATCTACTTCAATATGCTTATGCTTAGTTCAGACATGAAAAATCAGATAGTGAGATATTTGTAGTGCAGTTTCACTATCACAATGTAGTAACATGGTAGTGTGTATTGTGCCCAAAATAGATAAAATCCATTTCAACCATTTTAATTCACAAGTAGTCATAGTCATTAAGCGATACTCAACTTCAGTAGACAATTTAGACACAGTATGTTATTTTTTCATCTTCTAGGAGATAGGAGAGTCACTAAGAAATATTATCCAACCCGTAAGTGAACTCCGGTTCATCAGGCAACCAATCCAGTCAGCATCACACCATCCATATAGGCATAGGTCACATTGACTACTTAACAAAATACCTTGTCCTATATTGTATTTTAGATAACGAACAACTCGCAGTGGTGTTTGCCAATGATCCTCCCTTGGTTGTTGCATAAATTGGGACAAAATATGAACGCTATAGGACAATTTGAGTCGTGTAAAGCACAAATAAATCACTCGCCCAATCAAGCGACGATAAGGCTTTAGGCCAACAAGCAGTATACTAGTGGACAAAGCCAAATGATGATTTTATTCCATAGGAATACTTACAAGAAATACTCGCACTATAGTCATCTTAGTGACTAGAGCAAAGGTCTCAGTGTAGTCAATCCCTGCAACTTGATGATTTTCAAGGATTACAAGTCGAGCCTTGAATCTTTCTACTATGCCATCAGAGTGATACCTGATTTTGTAGACCCACTTGCACTATAGTGCCTTCTTGTTCGGTGTTAGGTCATCGATCACCCACTTATCATTATTCTCTAGTGTCTATATCTCATGTTGCATTGCATCTCGCCATCTCTTATCTTTTATTGCCTTAGAATATGTCACAGGTTCACGGTTTACATATATTGTTGCAAGAAACATTCTATGTCATAGAGAAAAATTATTACAATTCATATAGTATGCAATGAGATAGGGATTAGTTGAGGAATGTCGCGATTTGGGTGTTAGTGGGAATGAACTCAATTTCTGTATTATGTGAGTAACATAGTCATGCAACAAAACTAATGGCTTTTTTTGTTTATGACCCTGTCCCAATAATTCGTCATGAAATTATGGATCACCTTGCTCATTTGGTTCCTGCATAAAAGTATTACTTATTGGCGAAACTGCATCAACTTCATGTTGCACTAGTATTGCATCAAGCACGACATGATCGTCATGTCTTATTTTGTCCCCTTTTTTTTTTCAAGTCATCAAACTCCTCATAGTCAACATTAGACCAGCCTAAACAAGAAGTTGTACACAAGTCTTCTTTAAGAAGTGAAGCAAAAGGTAAATCTGTTTTTGAGAACTTGACATCTCGTGAGACAAAAAAATTCATTGGTTTCTAGATCACATAAGCGCCACTCCTTTTTCTCATATGGATATCCAACAAAAATACATCTCTTACTTCGACACTCAAATTTATCACCTAACCTTCCTTGCTTGTGAGCATAACATAATGATCCAAATAATCGCAGATGATCATAGGTAAGGTCATAGCCATAAAGAACTTTATAATGAGTCTTTCCACTTAAAACTAAGGAAGGGGTTCTATTTATCAAGTAACCAGCCATGAGAACACATTCTCCCAAAAAATCAATAAGCAAACATCTTTGAAATCTAAAAGCTCGAGCTACATTTAATATATGTTGATGTTTACGTTCCATCCATCCATTTTGTTGTCGTGTCCTCGTATAAGATGTTTGAAAAATTATTCCATTTTCGAGAAAATATTTTTTCATGCAAGTAAATTCCATTTTGTTGTCAGTCCTTACAATTTTTACTTGTTTATTAAACTAATGATCCACCGTGGATAAAAACATTTTCATAATATGTGACACCTCTTTCTTATCAACCAGCAAATAAATCCACATAGCTCTAGAATAATCGTCATCAATAGTTAAAAAAATAGATGTTCCACATGAAGAAACATTTTTATAAGTGTACCATAAATCACAGTGTATTAATGCAAAAACATCATATGCTATAAAATCACTAACAAAAACTTTTTTCTTAATCTGTTTTTCTCTTTGACAAATACCACAATATTTATTCAAATTTTCACTACTTTTCTTAAGGTCAACAACTGAAACTAACTTAGTAACTTGCATAAACAAATGTCTCAATCGTTGATATCAAATATCCAAAGACACTCCTTTGTCAACTTTCAAAGTCGTAATGTGTTGTATCCCCTTAAAATAATAAAGTTCATCCCAATGTTCACTCGCACCAATCAACTTCCTCGAAGTACTGTCTTATATTACACACATGTTATGAGTGAACTGAACAGTACAATCAAAATAATCTATAAGTTGTGACACAAAAACTAAATTGCAAGATAATCTAGACACGTATAAAACATTCTCAAGAGAAAAATCCCGATCAAGAGTGATATCCCTCCTTGGTAGCCACAATATTGCTTTCATTTGGCAAAGCAACAGTACATGGAGATATTGCCCGTAAGTTATACAAATCACTCAAATTTCCAATCATATGGTTTTAGGCTCCTATGTCTATTATCCATGACACTTGCTTATCGGTCTTCTTCTCAGTTGGATGGTTATTTTGATTGTTTAACAATTTCAACAATACCTAGAGTTGATCATGGCTCAGTCCAAGAGATCCCACGTCATTCCCATTCGATGTACTTCTTATGGTTAAGCTTTTTGTTATGGCCTGGGTTGTATTGACCCGCACAACACCACGTCCTCGACCTACCCCTTTTTTTGTTTGCAATCCCCTACCACAACCTCCATTTTTTGCATAAGTTTACGGTCTATCACCCCACCACTCGGGGTATCCGATGAGTGCAAAACAATAATTTACCTCATGCCCACTATGTTTGAATGAGAGCAAATGATTGCTTCATCTTTCCTATTCATTTTCGGCCACGAACAGTAAAAGTGATTACCTCTCTTTTATCTTCTTTCCCACGTGCCATGATATGTACTCGTTCCTTTTGAATTAGAATTGAGTAAACTTTGTTTAGATTTGACAACGGGTTGTGTGCCAAAATATTAGAATGAACAGTGTCATACATTGTGTCATCTAACCCCATAAGGAAGGTATGTACCCTTTCCTCCTCGTGTTTCTTGTCAAGTATCGATCCAAGGTCACATGTGCATCTCCCGCATTTGCAAGTTGGCAGCTAATCATAATTCACCAATGTATCCCACAATGTCCAAGTTTGTCGTAGTAATTGACAATGCTCATTCCTTTTTGTCTGCACTCAACAAGATATGACTTTATTTGTTAAATTCTTGGTCCATTTACCAATGAAAACCGATCGTGAATATCATTCCATAAATCCTGTACAATCTCGATGTGTGAGATTGTTGAGTAGAGAAATGATTCAATGGTGTTTCGAATCCAAGACACCAATAAAGAATTAATGGTCCACCCCTTTAAGATTCGTCGAGTCATCCGTCGGCTTCTTGATTGACCAATCAATAAAGCCTAATTTCTTCCTTGCTCTTAAAGTCGTTCTTAACAAACGGGCCCATTCATCATAATTTTCACCCTTCAATTGTACCTAGGTAATCAAGAGATCAGGATTGTCAAGCGTGAGTATGTCGTAAGGTGAGATGAGTTTCCGTTGAGGGTTGACATCATCCCTTATGGTTAGTTTCTCTGTATTAGAATCTTTAGCCATGGTTTAATAAGCCAGGGTGTGAATGGTCTTAGCTCTAATACCATGACAAAATGCCACAAAGAATTTATTTTTCCATTGTTTCAATCATCCAGAAAACTCAAATATATACAACAGTGCTTTTCTAAACTTTCTCATAAAGATCCACTAAACCAATCAATACCTACCAAATATAAAAAGTCATATCTCACGGAATATTACCTATCCAAAAATAAAAGATACATATATGCAATAAAGATATACAATAATCACAATAATTTCTTTTACTCGTTTTCTTTGAAGATAAAGGAATGTGTTATATATATTTTTTTAAAAAAGTAAAATCTATGACTTATGTTACGATTTCACGATTTAAGATTTTGATCGTAGTCATTTCACAAGCAAATTAAAAGAATTTCAGTGTTGACTGTCTAACACAGTGCTAGACCATTTAACACCAAAGAGATGATAATATAGATAAGGGAAAGTTAACCCTAAGTCATCTCCCAATGAATCCAAAAGTAAATTAAGTAAATCAATCAAAACTTATTTGTAGCAAATCAAAGTTAGTAATAACAATAAAGGAAAGATGTGGTTTTTGAGGAATAAAATAGACGATTTAAAAATAATAAAGAAAATAGGTTGACTCTGAAGTTCTTTCACAATAAATTCTCCCTTGGTTTTCTTCTTAAGATTATTATCCTTCAATTCTCCTTACAGAGTTAAACTGAATCAAATAAACATCAATCAAATCCAACAAGAATTTATTAGCAAAACAAGTATCTACTGATATATTCAATATCTTACCTCATCTCCAAGTGTATACTTAATTAAATGTATATCTCTTATCTCTTGACTAAGTGTACAAGAAATTATTAAGACAAAGTAAATTAACCAAGAACTCTAATTAAGAAAAAAACAATTGAGTTCTGAACAAGCGTTCAAAAATAAATACTTTTCTAAAAACAAACTTAATAAAAATCAACAATATAGCACAATTGTTATAGAGAATGTAAAGAACAAAACTTTATTAAACAGAAATCTCAGAATTCATTATAAAATCACGATAGAATCAACCCAAAGAAGTTTAGCCTTCCATGACAAAAGCATAAAAATTACAAAAAAATAAAAATAAAAATAAAGTGTATGTTTTGCAATAGTCTGTGTCCTTCATGTCATCTCCAACCTCTATTTATGATCTCTTTTTATTTAAGAAATAACTCAGATTTAATTCTAAGATATTATCCTTACAATTATCACATGTTTCCTTATGTGTCAAAGATTAATTCTATAAATATTTTTTTTCTAATAAAGCTGTAGAATTTTCATTTCTCATTTTCTTTCAGATATCCTGTTTCCAAATTTTGTTTTAGGTGTCAACTTATAATAATTGAATCTGCTGCAAAAGATCTTATAAAATATTTGTTCTAAATCAGATAAGAATTGTAATGATCATCTTTGTAAAAAATATGAAAAATATCTTTGTAAAAAAATTGATTAGATTAGTAACCGATCGAATTTTTGCAAATAATTAAAAATAAGAAAAATAAAAAAAATGCTTAAAATCAAAATTTGACTAATAATCTCAATTAAGATTCAATTAATTTAATTAATCTTAAGTAAAAGAATAATCTTATTTAAAATAATGAATTTATTATCCATCACAACATAGTTAAACACTATAATTATGAATAAAAATATACTTATTATATATATATATATATATATATCGATTTTAACTATTTTAGTATAAATACACGTTTAAAAATAAGAATATTGAATAATTAGGGTTTGTAATTTAATATTATATTATATATAATTACAGTAGAAAACATATATTTCATTTTAATTTCATATTATAATTTATACGAAAGATGGTCTAACTTAATATATATTATGTATAATTTATACACTAAATATTTTTCTTGCTAATAATTATTTTTAACATGTGTGCTCTCATTTATGTTATATTAAATTTAGTATTTATTGTTATGGTAACTTATTTTGTTACGCATCTGAAGGGTACAAAAATATCAGAGGGTTACTATCTATTTGTAGTTTTGTTATTAATTTTTAAAAGTTGTAAGTTACATCTGATTTTTTGAGTATTAATATTACAAAGATATAAAAAAGTTTAAAAGAATTATATATATATATATATATATATATTATTAAAAAACAAAATTATTAAAAAACAAAATTATTAAAAAACAAAATTATGAAATAAAAAAACACATTAAAGTTGGTTAAAAAGAATACTTATTCTCGTGGAAGCACCTGTGCTGTGCATAATTTTTTATGATAATAAGAAATAAAAAATGTAGTTAAAAAATTAAAAAATTATAATAATTGATGAAACAAAGATTATGAAAATAATTATATAATATTTGTGAATAATTATTATTTATTACAAATCATTTTTATAAATAACAAAATTAATAAAGAAAAAAATGGTAATAATTTGTTTACATAAAATAATTCAATTAAAAAATTACTTATAAAACCAGACATATCTGTTCTATTGAAAGATAAAAGAAATATATATGTTATAGATAAAATCATGAAACTGTCTATATAATGGTATAGATGCACCATAACAAGCGTAGAATAAGAATTAAGAAAGCAAATCCATTTGCAAGCACATCAGCAACTACAGCACTCACATCCCAAGTTTAGGGTTTGCGATTGCGGCATGAGCCACCGGGGAATGGACCGGGACGACGACGATGACGATTACATGGAGGACGAGCAGGTCGCCGACTTCGAAGAAGAGGAGGACCGCGGAGGGCGTGGCGGTGGTAGGAAGCGCAGAAGATCTGGTTTCATTGACGATGACGCAGAGGAGGTAGATGAGGATGAGGAGGAAGAGGACGATGACGACGAGGATTTTGATGCCCGAGGCGGTGGTCGCAGGCGCCAGTACAAGAAGGTTTCCGCTTCCAATTTTTTTGACGAGGAGGCCGTGGTGGATAGCGACGAGGAAGAGGAAGAGGAAGAAGGGGAAGACGGTGCGTTTGTCTCTTCTCTCCTTGTTAATTTTGTTTAAGATTAGATTAGATGATTGAATGTGAACTCGGGATGTATGACGTTAGGGTTGGAACTTCAGATTTATGGATTGTCTTTTGGTTAGGTTGTTGTGGTTGATTTTAAACTTGATTAGGCGTATGTTCTTTAATCCCTTCCTGATGGATCAATGATGTGGTCTGTCTGCTATTCAAATCTTTGCTTTAGATAATTTTTGACTGACTTGGACCAGGGGAAAAAATGGGTATGGAAGGAACTATTACAATAATTGTGTTTAAGTGAATGTACTGTGAATGGGAAGGATGAGTTACTGTTTATAATTGATATAAGCATGAAGTTATGTCTTCTTCTGATGGTGGGTTTTTCAAATTGATCAAAAGTTTGAATCAGTAAATTAAGCCTTTTTTTTCACCCAGACTACACTGATGAAATTGAAAATCGATCTTGTTATTTATGTTTTTGCTTGTGATAGAACATCAAATTTGAATTGAAAACATTTATTGAAAAGTGTCGCTGTTCTATGTGCATATAGTATTTTATATTTTCAAACTTGCTAACTGAACATCATAACTGCACTTTACACTCTTTTTCTTAAATTACAAAGCATAACTGTCATATACCATCACATTCAAATAGAAGATTTTGGAGCATGATATATGCATCTAGATCAGACGCAAATCCATTAACCTCAGATCCAGTAGTCAGTTCCCATATATTTTATTGATGGAAGTTTTGGTGTGCCCTGTGTATTACTTTCTCAATATGAATTAAGGGTCTGTTTGCTCTCCTTATTTGCTGTTTCCATTTTTAATTGAAAATAGAAAATAATAGAGCCATTCATCTCGGATCCAGTAGTCAGATCCCATCAAATTTATTCTATGATATTTGATTGATGGAAGTTTTAGTCAGTTCCCATCAAATTGATTATATGATGTTTGATTGATGGAAGTTTTGGAGTGCCCTGGGCATCAATTTCTCAATAATATCGAGATGCATGAATTAATGGTCTGTTTGCTCTACTTGTTTTTTTTTTCTTTTCATTTTAATTGAAAATTTATTTTTCATGAGTGCAAAGCTTTCTTGAAATTGTTACTTGTTTTTTTTAAAGCAGAAGTACTTCTTTCTTGTACCATATTTCTAATCTTTTCAATATTTGATAAGAATTAATATAGGACAAGTTTAATAGACCGTGTTTGTCTATGCATATTATAGTTTTATTTATTGATGAATTAGTAAAATGTATATCTAAGAAAGTGGACCTTTTAACCCAACTCAATTTTACAATACTAGCTTATAAGGTGAGATTTGTGCTGTTATATACTATAATTTGGGCATATTTTTAATACCCCTTTATGTCAAAGACTAGACATCTAGAGCATGAGAATAATTATTTATGGGTGGTTTGATAATGCCCCAGTTATATGTGACATGATAGGCCTAACAACTCACAAACCTTGTTTGGATATATGGCATCATAGAAAGTGAACTTTAAACTAACTTTAACTTCTAAGATGGACTTGTAAGGTGATTTTTGCAGCTATAATTTGGTCATATCTCTAGTCAATGTGAGATCTTCAACCGTATGAGTATATTTTTATTATTTCTAACTATTCGGAAGCCTTATATAAAAGAACTAATGAACTCTTCTTGAAAATGGTTAAACCAAACATTTTCATTTTTTAGAACAAAAAACATTAAACCAGACTGATTATATTTTTTAAACTAAAAAAAATTAAATTGAAGATAAAATGTTCCTACTGGCCAACAGGCCCTAAATTTTCTTTTTGGGACCATTACGATTTTTTGTGGCAAATTTCCATTAGGATCTTGATGCTGTTTTAGAAATGAAACTGCCAGTGTCAGCATTGGGTGGTGTGGTATCAATGCAAGTTATGACTAGGGTATAAACAGGATAGAAGTTAACTTGTTATGTGAAATTGGGAGAATATTGGGGGTGATGCGATGCAGTATAATCAAGAACCATGGTTGATGTTTTTGATAGGGATGGCATGGAAAATACAGTGATAACTGTGATTGATGTCGTGATTATTGTTGGTAGAAGGTAGAGGCCAGATAAGTTAGCATATGTTTTTGGATGGTGAGAATCTAAAGAACCTATGAGTATGGGTGAGAGTTTCTAGTATTGTAATTGATGCAGAACATGTTTGGAATCTTGAATTAAAACAAGAATCAATTCTTACCTGGGACATCTTAGATCTCTGATGCTAAAATAATTACATAGGATAGGAAGCATTTGTCTTAAGAAGATTGTATAGGGAGGTCATTGTAATTTCAAAAATCATAGGGGTTGTTATAGGCTTTATGTGTGTGCAACTATAATAACAACAATAGTAGCCTTCTTTCTGCTATGTGGGATTGGCTGCATGGATCGAGCAACGTCATAATGTTTACACTAAATCATGTCTATCTATCCACAAACTGTTTTTATGACATTGATGATAAGTCCTAAAGGATAAAAATACTGACAGACAGCAGCACACGGGTAAATTCTTCTTCATGTAGATTTATTCTCATAATGTTATGAATGGTATTGGCAGTGTTGGGATGCAGTCAGCAAACTGTTTGTGGTTCAAAAGTTTCTTTCCTTTTTGAGCAACGGTTTGGTTGTGGGCGCTTGTTGTAGTTCAGTTTTTATCGAATTTGTGTTTGATGCGCAACATGGTTTGAGAAAAAAAATTATTTTTGAAATTTGAGATCATATTCATTATTGTAGTCAATAAATCAAGTATGTCAATATGGCTCCAAAGCATTTTCGTGGGATCTAGTAGTGTAATTGGTGCTCTCTGTCTTTTGAGTCTTTTTTTTGGAAAGACAGTCTTCTAAGTGTTGATTAAAAGCATAAAGTTTTCAAACCACTGTGTGGGAGCTTACTTCCTTCTACTCTTGATTTTGAGAATTATTTCTCGGAATAAAATATCAAAGAATTCATTTGACGAATTGTGTTTTACCGCACACTTTAATGGAAGTGGTGGTAGTGGTGGTGTTAGTGATGGTTAATGTGACCCTGAATACATGTTAAAGAAAACAGAAACATCTAAGATTTGTTTAAAAGCCATTTAGCTCTACAAGGAGATTATATAGAAAGTTTTCAGTAGTTTGAAATACAATTAAAACCCCAAAATGTGTGTGTGTGTTTTTTTTTTAAAAAAGGCTCTACATTTAGAGATTTCATGAATATAAGTACAAAACATATTGATTGCTTTGAATCCTCTCTTTGGACATGTCTAGGAATGGTTGATGTATATTTTATTGTGATACTACATTTTTTTTTCCAGTGACTTAATTTTGGAGGAATGATTGAACTTTATGTGTTTATACTCTTGCTCACATGATTGAGCAGTTCTTAGAAATTTGTTATGTCCCAGATACTTTGTGGAAAATATATCTATTAGTTATGTAGATAAGTTAACAACTGTTGAAACTTCCAGATTTCATTGTTGAGGGTGGAGCCGATCTGCCAGAAGAAGATGATGGGAGAAGGATGCGTAATAGGCGAATGCTGCCACATCACCAAGAAGATCATGAAGATCTTGAAGCTGTGGCCAGAAGCATCCAGGAGCGTTATGGAAGGCGCCTGACTGATTATGATGAAGAAACGACAGATGTAGAACAACAGGCTCTTTTGCCATCTGTGAGAGATCCAAAGCTTTGGATGGTCAAATGTGCAGTATGTCACTATCCTTTTTGTGAAGATGTCCTTTTTCTTGCAACCTGATAGGAGCATGTCATGTATTCTTTGTTTTTTTTTTCATTAGATTGGTCGTGAGAGGGAAACAGCTGTTTGCCTCATGCAAAAGTACATAGATAGAGGATCTGAATTGCAAATCAGATCAGCTATTGCTCTTGATCATCTAAAAAACTATATATATGTAGAAGCTGATAAAGAAGCCCATGTCAGAGAGGTAATGCCATGCAAAATGTCTGTTTCATAAATATTTACTTTATGGATTAAATTGTGTGTGTTTTTAAATGTTATGCATATGCTTTCAGGCTTGCAAAGGTCTACGTAATATATTTGGGCAAAAAATAACCCTTGTCCCAATCAGAGAGATGACTGATGTTCTGTCAGTCGAAAGCAAAGCGATCGATCTTGCTAGAGATACTTGGGTGAGAATGAAGATCGGAACATATAAAGGAGACCTTGCTAAAGTATGTATCATATTTAAGAAAATTTATTATACATCCATTTTGTTTTCTATATTCACCATCAAATATCTCTTCTATAGGTAGTGGATGTCGATAATGTGCGGCAGAGGGTTACTGTCAAATTAATTCCAAGGATAGACCTACAGGCTCTCGCGAATAAATTGGTATGGAATGTTGCAGTTTTTTGTTAAATTAATATATTGTATTTGGCCAATGTTTAAATTCCGTGGAAGAATAACCCGAGTCTGTATATTTTTATACAAATCACTTGTGCCATGCAGGAAGGGAGGGAGGTTGTGAAAAAGAAGGCTTTTGTTCCTCCTCCTCGATTTATGAATGTTGATGAAGCAAGGTATTACTGGCTCTCTCTATTCTGTTGCTGAAAGTTGTGTCTTGGAAATATGTTCTTGATCTGATTAAATTTGTTCTTTCTATTCAGGGAACTGCATATCCGTGTGGAGCACAGACGTGATGCCTATGGTGAACGGTTTGATGCCATCGGAGGCATGATGTTCAAAGATGGATTCTTATACAAAACTGTATCAATAAAGTCCATCAGTGCTCAGAACATCAAACCTACCTTTGATGAGCTGGAAAAATTTCGCAAACCGGGTGAGAGTGGAGATGGTGATGTGGCTAGTTTGTCAACTTTGTTTGCAAACAGGAAGAAAGGGCACTTTATGAAAGGTGATGCAATCATTGTTGTCAAGGGTGATTTAAAGAACTTGAAGGGGAAGGTGGAGAAAGTTGACGAGGATAATGTGCATATAAGACCAGAAATAGAGGGACTTCCCGTAAGTATGAATGATAATTAATGGTTGTATAGTCCGCCAGTTTTGCATGTTGATAATTAATTAATTGGTCACCTCTTCAATTTGTCAGAAAACTATTGCTGTGAATGAAAAGGAGCTTTGTAAATATTTTGAGCCTGGAAATCATGTTAAGGTTGTTTCTGGTGCTCAAGAAGGGGCAACAGGCATGGTTGTGAAGGTGGAGCAGCATGTCTTGATCTTAATATCTGATACAACAAAAGAGCACGTGAGTTTTAGTCTCTCTATTTGCTGAAAGATTTGTTAATTTCTATTTTCTAATTATATTTTGTGCAGAATTGACGTAAAAATATTCTCTCTTTAGATTCGTGTATTTGCAGATGATGTTGTAGAAAGTTCAGAAGTAACGACTGGAGTTACTAGAATTGGGGACTATGAACTTCGTGATCTTGTATTGTTAGAGTAAGCCTTTTCTGTTGCCCAAGATTACAGCATAAACACATTGCCTCTATGATATGGTTCAAAGTTTTCTCACTTCTATTTTATATGGTGCAGTAATATGAGCTTTGGTGTGATAATCCGTGTAGAAAGTGAAGCATTTCAGGTCAGTGCCTTAGGGATTCAAATTTTTTTATTTTATTATAATTTTGAGATGTTTGTCATCGTAATAATGCTATTGCTATTCTAGGTTCTGAAGGGGATTCCTGATAGACATGAAGTCGTTCTTGTAAAGCTAAGAGAGATAAAATGTAAGATAGATAAGAAAATCAGCGTACAGGATAGGTTTAAAAATACAGTTTCATCAAAGGATGTTGTCCGGATTGTTGATGGTTGCAGCAAAGTGAGATTCTGTCTTTTGGTTAGATTTACCTTTGAAGGATAACCTTTTTTCATATTTATTTATTTGTTTAATTTTCTTTTCTTTTTGGCCAGGGCAAACAAGGTCCTGTGGAACACATATATAGGGGAGTCTTGTTCATCTTTGATCGCCATCATCTTGAACACGCGGGCTTTATATGTGCTAAGGCCCAATCATGTGTGGTAGTGGGAGGTTCACGCTCCAGTGGTGACAGAAATGTAACCAATTCTCCTATTTTAATTTTTGTGAAAGTTTTGTTTTTGGTTTTAACATTGTGATGATGTTTTGCGTAACTCATTCCTTTCTTCCTTTAGGGGGATGCCTACTCAAGATTTCCCACTCTTAGAAGCCCAAGTCGTATTCCACCATCCCCAAGGAGGTTTCCTCGAGGAGGGCCAATGGAATGTATGTAAAATGTTTTTTAAAGTATTATATGGAACAGTTTATCACTTTCTTGTTCATTTCCTTAAGTAACTTGTCTGAGTTTAATTTATTTGGATGTGGTATAGCTGGAGGGAGACATAGGGGTGGGAGGGGGCATGACGGTTTGGCAGGTACAACTGTTAAAGTACGTCAGGGTCCCTATAAAGGTTACCGTGGGCGTGTTATTGATGATAAAGGCACATCAGTTCGTGTTGAGCTGGAATCTCAAATGAAGGTTGTGACAGGTACGTTTTAGTGGAGAAAACACCTGTATTTCATGTATTTCGGTATTTGCATGGTTGCTGACTTGATGATTTGCAGTTGACCGCAACCATATATCTGACAATGTGGCTATAACCCCATACCGGTAAGTTATATGTACATATAATTTGTGATTCCAAGTATGCACTGGAAGTTCAACCATCTGACTTTTATGCATTCTTCCAGCGATTCATCTCGCTATGGAATGGGAAGTGAAACCCCGATGCATCCTTCTCGGACTCCCTTACATCCTTATATGACTCCAATGAGAGATCCTGGAGGTTTGTTTGATTTTATTGTTATAGATTTTCATTTCATTTATTTTGTAGAATTAACACTCTAAGCCTGTTTTTTGACGGATTGTTATCATGGATAATTGATAAATGTACTGCTATTTATAGCAACACCTATTCATGACGGAATGAGGACACCTATGCGTGACCGAGCATGGAATCCATATACTCCAATGAGTCCTCCAAGGTTTGTCCAATTAACGTTGTTCCTTGTTGTGTTTCATATACACTGTTCTCTGATTTTTGTTTTACATAGTTTCTGCTTTAATAAAAAGATTTCTTCCTTCCAATTTGTATATGGAGACACTTTTTTAATGTATTTTATATGTAAAAAAATGTCTAAGTTAATCAACTTCCATGTAGACATTATAGAAGCAATTAGAACTAGAGGGGTTATAAGTAATTTGGTGGTTAAAAAAATTGTTACCTCTCTACAGTCTGCAACGTTATTTAGTTAGTATATATGTGATGTATGAATTCTGATGTGAAAATAAAATTAGGGACAACTGGGAAGATGGAAATCCAGGCTCTTGGGGAGCAAGTCCCCAGTATCAGGTCAGCCTTGAGATTTAGCAAACTTGAGATACTATACGCAACTTCGTATTAGGAACTATGCTGATTTTCTTTTCCCTTCTCGATCTTTTCAGCCTGGAAGTCCTCCATCACGACCATATGAAGCCCCGACTCCTGGTGCTGGTTGGGCTAGCACACCTGGTGGAAATTATAGTGAAGCTGGAACACCTCGGGACAGTTCTGCCTATGGTATTGCTACCTCTTACCCTTTCAAAACAATAGTATATATCTTTATTTTTTATTTTTATGCTAATACGTTATTCTGGGGATGACGGTTGTATTTTTCACAGCCAATGCTCCAAGCCCATATTTACCATCAACACCTGGTGGGCAGCCTATGACACCAAGCTCAGCATCTTATCTTCCGGGCACTCCTGGAGGGCAGCCTATGACTCCAGGCACAGGTGGTATGGACATGATGTCTCCAGTTTTAGGTAAGCTTGTTTTGTCAATCTTATGACAGACAAGTTTATTATGTATACTTTTGAATTTTTTGGTTTATCTATTCAGTTGTTTATTTGATTATATAATCAGACTGGTGTACCTAATTTTCTTCATCTATGAATAGTAGAATAACTCATGAGTTTGGTCCTTCAAATGAAGGACGACTAGTGCTAGGTGTCTAGCGAGTCTCATTGATTTACTTTCGTAATTGTTATTGTACACTTGCTGTGTTGCATATACTATGAAGATGATTATTACTCGGCACGTAGTATTTGGTTTGTCATTTTTTTCTTCATCTCATTTGATAGTCAAAGATGGGTTGGTTATTTTGTCGTTGTCATATTTGTTTAGATGCTTTTTGGTTCAATTAGTTGCTTTTCTATTGCGATATTTTTTACAGTGTCTACCACGAAGACATCCCTGAGAGGATAATTAATTTTTTGTAGGTGGCGACAATGAAGGTCCATGGTTTATACCAGATATATTAGTCAATGTACACAGGGCCGGAGACGAATCTGTTGGAGTTATAAGAGAGGTTCTTCCGGTATGGTGACCTAGCAACTTGCTTGTACATGTGCTTTTAGAATTGTACAATCTTCAAGTTGTGACAATATATGCTAACTAAGTCATTTGAAGCTGTATTTTGGTTCCATTTGTCTAATGATCTTATTGAGGCTGACATCTTTTTGTTTCTTCAGGATGGGTCGTACAAGGTAGCTCTTGGATCTAGTGGTAATGGTGAAACGATTACAGCCCTTCCTAATGAAATGGAGGCTGTGGTACCAAGAAAATCAGACAAAATAAAGATTATGGGTGGGGCATTACGTGGTGCCACTGGCAAGTTGATTGGTGTAGATGGTACTGATGGAATTGTAAAGGTAGATGACACGTTGGATGTCAAGATTTTAGACTTAGTTATTTTGGCAAAATTAGCTCAACCGTGATAAGTTTATGTAGAGACACTTAATGCCATATTTTTTGTCTCAACTGTTGCGAGCGTTTTCGCCTGTGTGTCTATATAATATGCTCCCTCACCTTTGTTCGCTCAGTTTCAACTTGGTTAGGTTAAGTTGCATATATACTACTTGTTTCTCCTTAGTATTTGGGAAACTGAAAAAGAAAAAGAGGGATGGTATCTTTGAGGCATCACTAACAAGAATGGATGTATCAGAACATATTTGAAAATATCGTGGCAGAAACAATATTTTTCTCAAGCTTTAAAATAGAAGTGATTGTTTTTGCCATTTCTGCATGAAGCAATGGACTCGTTGAGATGCGTTTTCTGCTCTTGTCCTGTTTATTTGTTCCTTTGACTTTATATAAAATTTAAAATAATATTTTTAAAGAACTTGTAGACATATTTTCTTCTAATCTATTGATTAAATGCTAGACATGTTCCAGTCACCTTAAAAATTTCAGTTCACCCTAAAAATGTGGAGAGATGAAAGTCACGTGGAAAAGATATAATTGTTATGTTATAACATAATTGATTAGATTGTAATTGTAACATCTATAATAATAATAATAATAATAGTAATAATAATAATAATAATAATAATAATAATAAAAGAATATTTTAAATAAATAATATAATAATTAATAATTAGTGATAATAATTATAATAAATATAAATTCGTACAATAATTATAATAATATTTAAAAATGGTAATAATAAAATCATAGTCATTCATAATAGTATAAAAGGATATCTTTCTTTTGTATATATAATTTCTTACAATTTTACCCTTTAAATTACTATTATTTTAAATTCAAATAGCTATCCACAATCAAAAAATAGTTATTTTTATGATTATTTTTAATAATTTTTTATAATTAATAATATATTTTTATTTCAATGATTATTATTTTTTAGATTATTTATTCTTCAATAAATAAAAAATGATTTATTTATTTATTTAATAATAATTAATATTTTCTATTTTAAATAACTAAATATTTTTTTAAATATTGATTATCTTTATATAATAATTTACTTTTCAATAAATGAAACATAATTTGTTGATTTATATATAACGGCTACATATATAATAACTACGCTTTTGTAGTTAATTAAAAGATAAATAATACTATTTATCCTTTTTAAAGATAACGCCTACCTATATAATAATTATCTTCTAATATATATAATTTAACCTTTAATAAATAAAATATAGATGTTTAAGTCAATATAATTTATTCTATTCAAATATTTTTTTAATTTTTTTATATAATAAAATAAATAATTGAATAATTTTTCCATATTTCGAAATAATTAAATAATTTTTTCAAAAAATAAAAGCTATATATTTTTTAACATTATTGTTCTATAATTAAAAGTTAAATAGTATTAATTTTATATTTTTAATTAATTACTTATAAAAATAATAATATATATTTTAATGTGGTAAAAATTCGAATATACAAACGCATGTATAATAATAAAATTATAAAATAATAATAGTAATCAAAATAGAAATAACAAAATTAAAAAAATAATAATAATAAAAAAATTGTAAAATAATAATAATAATAATATAAATAATAACGATTTATTTAAATTTTAATTTCGTTTTATGATTTTTTTTGCTAAATTTTTAGATGTATTAACTGTGTTAAACAATTCATAATTCTTTTTTCAATTGAGTTCATGAATAGGATAATACTTTAGTTAAACACGAATAGGAGATATAAATAATTTATATCATTAAGTGATAATAATATGTTATATTTAGTAATGTAAAATTCAACCACACATTTAATCAATAGTATTCATTTCTATAATTGTAGACTCTCCAATTACATTTAATGGGAAAGATTAATTTAAATACCAATATCTAATATAAAAAAAATTGCATATAACTTATTAATTATTACATATATTGGCAATAAATTTAGTTATTATTATAAGGTAGTCTACTAGGAGACCCTACATCTGCTCTATATAGACTTAAAAAATAAAAAGTTAGGTAGACATTATAGTGTTTTTTCCAACAAAAGAATAAAAAAGAGAACTGAATATTATTATTTACCAACACAAAGCCAAACTTCTTGTAAAATCAAATGTTTTTTAGCAAAACATCTCAATTGTTATACTTCGCAATGGTGGGTTTGATGTGAATACCACATGCTTCTTTTCCTAATATAGTTTATTTACAGTAAATTCAAGTTATCCAATATTTCAGATAATACCTATCAGAAAAGTTATTAACTCAATACAATTTAATGATTATGTTTCAATATATCGGAGTTATCTTTATATTAATATAATAATATCTTTATGTTAAAATATTAATATAAGAATGTCTTTATGTTAAAATAAGAGTTAAATGTTTCACTTGAGTTGCTCATTTAATATAATATATTTTTATAAGATTAAATAAGAATGACGAAGAAAAAAATTATTTTTTGTTTTTAGTTAGTTTTTCGTTGTTTTTGGGCATTTGATTTGGTGATTGATCCATTTGAAATTTGTAAAGCATCTTTTGAATTATTTATTTATACAGGTGTTTGAGATTGATTAAACTTCAGCTTTTGGTTTTCATCAGTTACTTATTTAATATAATATATTTTTATAAGATCAAATAAGAATGATGAACAAAAGTATTGTTTTTTGTTTCTAGTTAGTCTTTCGTTGTTTTATGTTTAGCTATAACACTATCAATTGGTATTTTCATTGAGCTGCTAAACCAAATAAACCTTGTTAAAATAATCTTAGATAAAATTGATAAACTATGAACTCAAACCGATAATACTCACAAGCACCACGAAGAACAATATACAGTGTTTCAATATGCTGTGGATTCTCTCATTAATCTACATTGGTAACCAAATACCCTCAGCAAGATGTTATCCATTTTTTCTACCCATTGAGCCACTTCTCTTAGTTTCTACCCTATTTCCAATCATTTCTCCTCAATAACCGACATAAAATTGCCCATCCAAAATACAACTTTCCTTTCTCTATGATTTAGGTGGATTGGCTATTTTAGACTTATCAATATTTTCAATTCTACCTTGATCCTTACGAATTCCATTTGAACATGACAATTTTCCATATGAAAGGGAAGCCCCAAGTATATTCAAATAGATGTATCAACCTAACAACTAATGATTACATATCATTTAGTTTGTCTCGGAGCTTTGTTTTGGCTACTGCACCTATATCAATCATCAAATAGAATTTTTTAAACTCCAACCGATTGGTACAATTACTGACTACCAAACAGGTTTTTTTTCTTTTAAAAAAAAGAAAACTGTAATAGAGTTTTGAATCTAACCCGTGAAATGATTCTTAATTGTTTAATTTGTGGTCCTACTTCCATCTCCCAAGCATTGGACTTAGCTGAACTTCCTGAGTCTATAATCAATAACCCTAAGCCAAAAACTTCCTGCACCCTATCAATTGTAACCTACACCCCATATTTTTTTAAAATCTTAAAAATACCCTTCAAGAAAAAATAAGTTCATAAAAACTTTTCGAACTGGAAACTATTTTCCGAAATGTTTTCAAAAAATTTTTCCAAAAACTAATAAAAAGGATAGTTCAATAATTTCGCATATGTGATGGTAGTCCAAAATTAACGGGCTGCAGCAAGTTTTTGGACGAATTCTTCTTCCACCCGTAGTCATATTAGACGATGTCCGTAGATAATTGAATTTGTGTCATTTGATTATCATTTTATTTTAAAAATAACAATCCCATCCAATTTACATTATTTTTAAAATATAAACTGAATAATATTTTATCTAATTTATATTATACATTAGATGAAATTTAATTTGATTTTTTTTTAAATATAAATCGAATGAATGTAATCCGGTTATCATTATAGTATTCAAAGTCATTTTAATTATTTTAACATAAATACTTTTAGAATTATGAAGGTACAGGATGAGGGTAAGGACGAAGGTATGGAAGTAGAGAAAGAATTTGTCAAGTTTTTGCTTAACCCTTAACTTACATACAAAGCATTTTTCCTGCACCTCCATAAACTCCTTCTACGCCTCCATAACTATGAAAAGGCAAAAATATCCTTAAGGTAAAATGTTATATTCAAGCAGTGTCCTCTAATCCTGCGCTGATTTTTCTGCACCTCTTCGTCTTCATCTCTGCATCTTGCGCCGCCGCTGATTTCTCTGTACCTCTCCGTCTTCGTCTAAAGTTTGGTGGTGAAAGTGATGACCAACGGCTGTGACAGTTCAATTAAATTGGGATATCAAATTTCCGATTAAAGCATTAAGACACAAAATTTATTTGTCTTAAATTTTGAATACCGGATGCTAGAATTCTTTTACATTCTGAACTGTAAAATCTGGTATCCAACTTTTATATACTGGATTGAACCTGCATTTTCCAATCTGATACTCTTCGTTTACTTGGATTATACAATCTGATATTCAAAATTTTAAACAAAACAAACTTTCGGATTATATAATCTCGGCACCAGATTATATATTCCGGAAGAAAAAAAATCAAAACCATTAACTTATCTTTGCTACTCCACAGTCACTCTAACCACTTCCAACCTCCATGAAACACCACCAGCAGCACCACCGCAACACCAACTACTGCCGACGAGCACCACTCCAATCTACAACACCCAACCTTCACCAACTCCAATCTACAACACCCAACCTTCACCGACGACTCTCCACTTTTTTCTCCTTTTATTAAGCCATTTTCTTCTCTTTTTATTAAACCCTTTTCTGTCATTACACCAAGAATACTTTGTCATAGAAACTATGGAGGTGAAGGGAGAATACATTCCTGCATACTCAAGGGGCCCACTACACTTACCTCCACCTCCCTACTCAAACCATTCGTTAAAGGCAATTCCTTCTATAAAAGAATGTTAGAAAAATGTCTCTTATTATGTAATTTGAAAAAATTCAGAATAAAATAAGTGTAGGAGAAACAACAAAAATCAAGAGATTTGATATCTAGTTTTTTTTTTCATGAATTTAGGGTGTTAGTTATCAAGTCTAGTACTCTGTTTGTAACAGACCTTTTGATTTATAATTAGTTTTAAACTATTTTTTTAGTTTAGATATGTTTTTTAAATTATAGTTTTACATTCTGTTTTTATTGAAGATGTATAAATATTAGTTTATATCAATAAAAATATATCCTTGCACTCAAATATATCTATAAACTGGTATCAGAGCTCTTAGTTCTTAAGGGCCTGTGTCTGAGAGATCAGTGAGACCCGAGTGACGAGTATTCTAAAAGAAGGTAAGATATGGCCGAAAATTTCATGGCAGCTCCACCAATTTTCTCAGATGAAAACTTTGAGATATGGTCTGTCAAAATGAAGTCTTATCTAGAAGAAAGTGGTTTGTGGGATGTTGTAATGTCTGAAATCCAGCCGCAACAAGAAGATCCAACTGTAGCTCAAATCAGAAATTACAATGATGAAGCGATGAGAAGATTGAAGGCCAAGACCTGTATTCACTGTGTTGTTTCTGATGTTGTTTTCACTAGAATTATGGCATGTGAAACAGCTATAGAAACATGGTAAACAAAGAATATTCTGAGGATGAAAGAGACCGAGACTATCAAAGAATATTTTGATAGACTCTTGATCGTGGTAAACAAAATTCGTTTACTACATGAAGATTTGCCTGACAGAAGAATTGTAGAAAAAGTGCTGGTGAGCCTCCCTGGTTTAAAGCAAAGATTTCTTCACTTGAAGATTCTAGAGATCTCACGAAAATCTCATTAACCGAGTTGATGAACTCTCTGCAAACCCAAGAGCAGAGAAGAATGTTGAGACAAGAGCCGCCGAATATTGAAGGAATTTTATTAGCAAAGTCACAGCCGAGTTATAAAACAAAGAAGAAAGGATGGAAAAATGAGAAAAAAAGTGATGAGGATGACAATGACGAGAAGGAGAAGTACTCAATATGTCAATACTGTAAAAAAAACTTTTCATCCACATTAGAGATGTTGGTAGAGACCCGATGTGGTGTGCAGATCCTGCAATCAAAAGGGTCATGTAGAGAAGGTATGCAAAAGAAAGCAACAAGAGGCGCAAATTGCTCAAGAGACTAATAACGAGAAGGAGGAACATCTTTTTGTGGCGACTTGCTTTGCTAGTGACATTACTAGTGAAACATGGTTGATTGATAGTGGATGCACTAATCACATGACTCATGATAAAGGCATGCTTATAAAGCTGGACAAAACCCATTTTTCAAAAGTCAGAATTGGGAATGGAGACTATATTGAGATCAAAGGTATAGGTGATATTGCCATTGATTCTGGCTCAGGTAAAAGAATAATCTCTGATGTTCTATATGTTCCTGAGATTGATCAAAATTTGTTAAGTGTGGACAACTTTTAGAGAAAGATTATGTTGTTGTGTTCAAAGATAAAACTTGTGAAGTCTTTGATTCAACTGACATTAAATTGATGTCAATAAAGATGAAGGGCAAAAGTTTCTCGGCAAACATACAAACCGACTTAACATATTCCTCTGCGGCTAAAGTTGGGAATTGGGAGAAAATGAGAATTAAAGAGAGGCCCAGGGGTTACCAAATTTATTAGCAGGGACGATATTAAGGAAAGACCATCATGTATTCCTGTAGCAATTTTAGAAGTTAAGGTCAAGGAAACTAAGAAATCTGTCAAGAAGAGAAACAAGGATGTCCGTCGTGAAGAAGCAGATCAAAGTCCACGAAAGAAGATTCTGAAGATCAATAATCAATTAGTTGATATTTTAATTAAAGCTCCTCCAAGAGGTATATTTGAAGAATTGAAAGACAAAATTGGAATTTACATCAAAAGAGGCAAGGAGGAGTGTTGGAAAAATGCCTCTTATGATGTAATTTGAAAAAATTCAGAATAAGACAAGTGCAGGAGAAACAACAAAAATCAAGAGATTTGATATTTAATTTTTTTGGTTCCATGAATTTAGGGTGTTAATTACCAAGTCCAGTAGTTTGTTTGTAACAGACCTTTTGATTTATAATTAGTTTTAAACTGTTCTTTAGTTTAGATATGTTTTTTAAATTATGCTTTTACATTTTGTTTTTATTGAAGATGTATAAATATTAGTTTATATCAATAAAAATATATCCTTGCACCCAAATATATCTACAAAAGAAATGACAAAAGTGTCTTTTTGGATTAATATGTTAGTTTTCTTTTATTCTTTTCCAAAATGTAGATTTCAAAAAAATTATGGAATGTCATTTTCTAAATGTAACCAACACAAGTACCATCGTGATTGGTCTCTAAGTTACAATTTTTCAGTAGAGTAATAGCGTGTTTTGATTTATAGTAAGGTAAGATGGTTCGTGAACAATTGTTGTTTTAGGTAGTTTTTAGTCTTGATTTTCCCTTACTTGTTGTCGATTTGTTTGTAGTAAATTTCACATTTCTTCTTCCCAAATAAAATGTTGTAAAAGACGGTTGAAAAATTAATAAACTAAAATTCCAGAGATAGTGATAAAATATTACTGTCTTTAAAGATTTATCCGCGATAAATGCACAAGTCTTCCAAGATACAATAGGAACTTCTCAGTTAAAAACTGAGGATCTCAACTAGCAAGAAAGCTTTTTTAGAGTAAAAATACCCAAAATATTTAGAGAAGAAATAGAGAAAGAGAAGAGAGAATATATGAAGAAAAGAAGATGAGTAGCTCTTGGTGTGTTTTCGGAATGAGGAAGATCCCCTATTTATAGAGGAAAGGGGAGCGAGTGGTTGGAGAAGAGGAAGAAGCGGTTTGCACGATTCGGTTGAAGATATTTCCTTCAACTTTCGAAAATCTACACTTGGATCGGAAGAGGAACCGCTTCAACGTTCGAAAGCGAAACCAGCCATCATGTTCTTCTCTGCTCCGCACATTTAACGTTCTAGAAGATATACAGTTGTTGCCGGAAAAATCTTGCAATAGGGTTTGAAAGTTTCAATTTTCCCTTTACAATTTGCAAGATTTTTCCAGTAGCAACTGCATATCTTCTAGAGTGCGGAGCAGAGAAGAACGTGATGGTTGGTTTCGTTTTCGAACGTTGAAAAGGTTCCTCTTCTGCTCCAAGTACAGAATTTCAAACGTTGAAGGAAATATCTTCAATAGATCATGCAAACGGCTTCTTCCTCTTCTCCAACCACTCGCCCCCCTTTCCTCTATAAATAAGGGATCTCCCCCATTCCGAAAACACACCAAGAGCTCATCATCTTCTCTTTTTCTCTTCTTCACATATTCTCTCTTCTCTTTCTCTATTTCTTCTCTAAATATCTTGGGTATTTTTGCTCTAAAAAAGCTTTCTTGCTGGTTCTGAGACAGTGATATTTTATCACACTTCCGGAATTTTAGTTTATTAATTTTTCAGCCATCTTTTACAACATAAAACAATACTCTTTCACAGCTCTTTTGATATGAGGCAATTCAGCTTTTGTGCACTCAGTCATCTCCTTTAATCCTTCCAATACGGAGCGATATTTTGATATAGAACGGGTTTTCAGTGTGGGACGATTTTCGAGGTGGAATGTGATTTCTCCACACAATTTTTGCTTTGACTCCTCATAGTGGATACTTTCCCACTTTTTTAAATACAAATTCTGAACAAAGACAAAAATACCCTTTAATCAAGTAAATAATTGTTTTTTACTTTGGCTCCTCCTTGTGGATACTTTCTCACTTTTTTTAAATACAATTTCTGAACAAAGAGAAAAATACCCATTACCCAATTAAATAATTGTGTTACCTCAGTGTTGTTGGAGTTATTGGAGTTATTTTCCATCGGTTGTCAAATTAACAATTCCTTTAGTGCAATTGGGTGTCCTCTTATTGGTTGTGAAAAAGTAAAATCGGAAGATTATAACACTACCATCACGTACATGAAATACATTTCCAAGTTTATGCAAATCATTACAAACTGTATAAAATGCTAACAGCATAAGCTTAGAAGGTATTAAATAAGACGAACCATTTACATCATGTTTGACATATGATTTGTCTCTAGGTGGGTAAGAAGACACACTTAGGCATAAAAACCAGAAGAGGAAAAAGTAAAACAGGAAAAAGTGTAAGGAAAATTAACCTTCTCACACCGGAGAAAGAAGAGAAGTATCTGGGCTCGTGCATCCAAGGCAAATGACATAACCATCTGAGAAAAACAATATTATACATCGACTTCAACCCACATAAATATCAATGGGGAGTTCTAAAGTTCTTGTCCTGCTAGGCTGCATGTGTTAAAAAGCAGCCCAAAATACATAAAGCAATATAAACACCAACTAACACAAGACAGAACTTTCATACATATACCAACCTTCCATTACTGAAACACCAGATATTATCAAAATTCAAAACAAGTACTTACTGACATATCGTCTCAGAATTCCTTCAGAGTTCTTTGGTGCAAACCTTCCCTTTACAACCATTCTCTGCTGTCCGTCAAGGGATCCACTTGTACCCAATTCAGCAAGCAAGAAAGCCATGACATGGTCTGGCTGCCGATGCATTCTAAAAAATTGCATACAAGAAAATTAACCAAACGGAAGCATATATATTGTAAATTCTTTTCTTCTTATATGCAGACAAATAAAGAATGGAGAAAGACAACAGCAATAGAGGAAATAAAAAAACAATGGTAATATTAACTGAACACAGTCAACAATTTAGTAGCAAAGTCTCAAACTCTTTTATTCAGGCATTTATAGATTGGGCAAGCATTTTGCATTCCCACATGAAAAGTTAATTCGAAGAAAAATGAAAACTAAAAGGCTTTTAAAGATATGCCATTTAAAAACCATTCCCCTTATAATTAAGAAATCTGGGGGATATTCATGGCCTGTCTCTGATATTATTACACTAACATAAAATATCGGTATTGCCATACTGATGGAACATCACTTCTGTAACAGAAATTGAAAGGGGATTTTCTTTGAATTCCGGATACCAGGGCTCCTCAGCAAAACTAGTCCTCGGTTCAAAGACTGACACATACAATCCATCAAACTCCTAGACTTTCCAATTAGATAAAAACAGACCTAGCTCCTCTAATAAATTTCTCTTAATGGCATTTTTTTCTGCAATAACTGCCTCACACAACACTTAAATTGCCAGTAACTGCCTTCATAAGGACTTTCAGTGAGCAAACCTGACACCGATTCAGGAACTGATCCTCCTCCAACCCCACAATGTCATGGACTGTATCACACCACAAATGGTGTGCCCGTGTTTAATTGAGTGAATAATAAAATTAAAAATAAAAGAAAATAGACAGAAATAAATCAGGCCTAGTGTTTTGTGAACAACTCTCATCATGTTACTCTATACTATTAATCATTTTCAATAAAATAGTAACATACATTTTTCAAAGATCCATAAAATTCACAAACACAGTTGGTAGTGATGAAGTCACACCATCTGCTTCTCAGAAAGTTAATCTTTCAGTGTACTATGCAAGCCTGAGCCAACCTTCTGCAACTTTCATTGTTAAGAATCTGGAGGAGATTTTCCACAGCGATCTCATCAACATTATCAACCTCCAGCAAGTACCTTGGGCCAATGCTTATGTCAATAAGACCAACCAATCCATAATATGTCAGGTTTTATTCTATGGCTATTATCTTTGCTATGCTTTGAAACAATTAGAATTTGATTAGGTAAGATTGTGCTGTAATAAGATTAAGATAAAAGTTTGCTGATTTGATGCCATGCCATGCAATTGTATTAAAATTTTCTGCAATTAGCATCATTGAACTTTCTCTGTTACTGACAAAACCGATTCTGATATCAATCTGGTTGCTTTAAAGGGTAATAGCAAGCTAAAGGGTCTAAGAAAATTCAGGGAGTTAGCTTATTGCTTCTAAATTTTGGTGATTGAAAACGTAAAGTCATGCATTTCTGATAAATAAAATAATAAACAACAATCAAATATTAAAATAGTACAGTATTTGTTCCTCCCAGTTGCTAGGTCTTTGGCTTATTTTTTTCACTCCAATAGCTTAATTGGGGAAAAGGGGTTTAATATTATTCAGTTCCTAACAACATTTTAGCTTAATTTTCCCATCTGAAAAGTTGTGTGATACATGCACAAACCATAACAGTGAGATAATATTTGAAAAGGAGAAATCATAATTTTAACAAAAAGGTGTGCAGTTTTGCTTCAGAATGATAAGAGGAGAAAAAGAGAGAAAGGTTTGAACAATGACATGACTAATGTGGTATATTTGATGATTATCTTCCAAATTAAACTTGTACTTCAATTATAAATTGCAGAATGGACCAGATGAATGTGAGCTAAATTCACTGGAAACTTGTGGCCTCAATGTTTGGAATGATGTGGTAAGTGATTTGCTCCCAGTTCGTTATAGAACTAAGCAACCTGACCTCAGAGGGGGTCAACTTAAATTTTGCATACAAAACCTGTGATATCTACAATCAATTTATGTGTAGAGCAAACATTATGCTCTAATCTACTGCTTTGAGTTTCTGGCAATTGAGGGAAGGCACAAGAATTGGCAAGACTGTTTCAGCCAATTAGACTTGCCTGAGGAACATGTTCTGAACTACTATATCAGAGGAAATGGAACAGAGGTTATTTACTGTACATTTATATAACTATAATTAACCAAACCTATAGCGAGGACTTATTTTACTCTGTCAGTGAAGTCAATAAACTAAAGATTCATGGTTAATGATATCACTGTGGAACCTAATCATAATTATATGAAAAATTATATATGCTGTATTAGCCTTATAAATACAACCTTGTATGTAAATTGATTTTCTACTTTTTGGACTATGCTTTATGATCATTAACATGGAACTTTAATTGCTATGAAGAAAAAACTCTCATCCTATTACTATTTTCATTCCCTCCTTTTAGTTAAAGTGCAAGTATATAACAATAAAAGAAAGCTATTTGCAAACAAGCTGTTATGTATTGCGAAAAAAAGAATAAACATCTTTACATAATTCTCTAGGGTACATATAAACACGAATCTGTACAAATCAGATTATAATAACTATTGAGCTATCTGATTGTGTAACTAGGATTAGTATAACACAAAAAAAGGGTTTTGTGCTCTCCTTAGTCTTCAACATTCTAGCTTTAGTTTTTCCAAGTTGAAAATCTTAGTAGTTGAGTTCCTTCGTACTCCAAAACTAGTTCATTGTCATTTTGTCCTTCAATCCTGGCTTGATACGAGCCTTCTCTTCCTCTCAACACTTCTCTGATTTCCATCAAAATATTTTTGCTCAATTGGCAACCCTTAAAGCTAATTTCAGCCTCAACAGGGTCACTCCTGTGCATCTCCTCCCATGTTTGTAACCAATCAAGAGAGGAAATACAAGGTTGCAAAAACAATTGCTCCATGACAATTCTTGCTTCTATGAAACGAGTCGGGAAATGTGATTCAATTGATTGTAACAAGGCTTGGTAATGCACCAAATGTGCTTTAAAGAATGACCTGAAATTCAAGTTCTTTTTCACTTTCTCATATGGACCTCCATCCCCAAAAGTTATAATTCCCCCACTGCCAGAGGTGTTGATCAAATCCTCAGCTACCTTTAGAAACTCTACGGCTTGTCTTCTGGTCCTTGCTCTTCCCATATGTGGAAGATCAATCATGGAATTGAAGGCCAAAAACTCACCCCTCCTACCCCTTTTGTTCATTTTCTTAATCTCAGCAACAAGTTCCTTCACTCCTTTCTCCTCTACCTTCAACTTCAAACCACAGGATTCGGCATGCTCATAGAGCTGCCTTTTAGTTTCCTCAAAATTTGATGGACTAGAACCACATTCAAGACCCTCATCACCCCACTTAATTGATGTCAATTTCAATGTTTTGTTCATGTGTGCACTAGCCTCAATCATCGAAGCCCATTGAACCCCATGTCCAATACAAGAGTCCACTATGTGTACACCGTTACAATCTTGTGGCATGGCTTCAAGAATTGCAGAAACAGCTGCAAAGTGAGCAATTTTCCCAATTGGGAGACCTTGATAGAGTGCACTCAAAGAAGCCTCAAAGTTCTTGAAGGCTTCCCCTTTGAGATAATCTCCATGATTGGTCATGCCTTGACACAAGTAGAATACAAGGCGCTCTAGAGACTCACCTAGTGGACTAGCTTTCTGGCTCATGCACCTCAAAATCGCTTCTGCTAGTGATTTTTGTCCTTGCTCCAAGGCCTCTCCATATGCCTCCAGCAAGTGTGGAAGACTCACTTGGTTTTCAATTTCCATGTTTTCGTGAGGTAAAGTCAATGGTGATGTTTGATTTGTGGATAACTCTGACCTCACAGATGGGGTTGGACTCCAAGCACTTTCCACCTCACTTGACAAATTCTGTGAAGGGAAGAAGCTCCCTTCACTCTCTCTTAGGTATCCATGACCTTGAAAACTAACAATATCAGCATCCAAGATGGAATCAAAATCATCCAATTCCATGAGTGATGGAAGTTGCACAGTTTCTTCATTGATTGGATATCGGATATGAATATGATCATTGGAGAAAAATAAGGGGGAGGAAGAAAAGGGGATGGAACAAATTTCAGAAGTGGAATCCTCTAGACTGCTCAATAGTATATTGAGTCGACAGTCACCAACATGGTCATCCACACTGAAGCCATAGGGTCCACAATCACCAACATGATCATACATAGTGAAGGCATAGGACTCAACACCTGAATCAAAAGTTGAGTTCATGTCCTCATAGAATGACCATGGGGATTGCATATCCTCTTGCTGCATCATCTTTTCTACTGGATTTTCTCACACTGCATAGAAGGTAAGTCTTGTTTTGGAGTAGGTAGGCTTTAATGAATGAGAATGTTTGACTATTTATAGAAACAAATATTAGAGAAAGGTTGTTTCCCCTCTCTTTCAGCCAAATTCCTATGATTAAAATAACATGAATTATATTTTAATGAGGCATTAAAATAGTCTCTTAAATTATACATGATCAATCAACATATTATTTCAAATTTGTATTCCTGTCAAACTTACCCACCAAGCCTTGGATCTCCTTTCAAAGAAAACAGTAATATTGATGTAGATTATAATAGAAATAGAAACTGACGAATAATTTTTAGGCAGTTTTTCAAGAGTTTTATTCCTACAAGGTTGCCGTGAAAAGTGTATTTCCTCTTTTGGCAGCATCGATACAACCTCGAACTCAATGGGGACCTCAATTTACCGGTGTTATCACTAATCCATATTACAATTAAATAATTGATTACTTAATAGTTCATGTCTTTTCAACCTAATTACGCGTCAATTCATCACAAAATTCAGCTTCAATGACAAGGAAATTTCACTTCCTACGACGAAATTTCATGTTATGGAGTAAGGTAACAATATACTACATATACAAGCGATTCACACAAGTAATTTAACATTTAAAGCTCTTAATTCAGGTTTAAGGTTTAATCTTTGATTTGGATTAGCATCACTTTATCTTAAAATAAAGTGATCTAAAAGGAGGATTGGTTAAATATTAAATAATAAAAAAAACTAGATACTTCTAGTCAGAAAAAAAAAAAAAAAAAAAAAAAAAAACTTCTAGAAAAAAAAAAAAAAAAAAAAAAAACATAAACACTATTCTAATACAAAACTCAGGTACAAAGTTTTTACCTGGGACTGAAGCAGGTAAATGAGAAGCAATGTTATGAATGATGCCTCCATTTTCTGTCTTCAACCGTTTTACTTTTTCACCAGCCATGATTTTCATTTCCCACCACCCTTCACCTTCTTAATAAAGAAATGAAGAACACCGCTATCCTTGTCTTCTTTTCCAACCCCTTCTTTCACCTTCTCAACCCCTTCTTCTCCTTCTTCTAAATTCAGATTTGGTATTTACATAAATGACACGTATTTTGCAGATATTCACTGACAGCTTTTATTTAACACTGTAATACAAGAGTTCAGAGTGCTTCTATAAAAAATTCAAAATTTAGTTGTTTTTGTTCATTTTATATTTTAATTGATTAAATATCCTTTACTCACAATATCTTAAATGAGTATGTTATCATTCAGTCATATCAAAATAAACAAAGTAAAATGAAAATTATAGATTCAATTAAAATTGCGGATTTTCTAATCCACGTGAGATAAAAATAAATAAGAAAAGAAAATCCTAGATACGAAATTAATCAAATACTAAAATTATAATTTGGCTTTGATTATCCATAATTTATTGCTGCCTATAATTTATTCTAATCAAGATCAGATTTTTTTAAAAATAGTTTTGAGATAATTATTTTTTCATAAAAAATAACTTTTAATAATTCAGCACATGCTTCTCGTTTTGAAGGTCAGGTTGAAAACAGAGACGATTTTTTGGACACTTATTTTTTAATTTAATTTTTTTTAAACGTTTCACATTTTTAATTATTAGTGGGTTTTAGCTATAATGCTATTTGACTGTTGTATATTGTTTTCCGGTTTTTGACAAAATCTTCTATATAATTTCCTCTGTAATTTTCATATATACATATATGTAATATATATATATATATATATATATATATATATATATATATATATATATATATTTGATTACTGAATATTTTTATTTCATTTGTTATTACTATATAAATATTTAAATTATTCGAATGTACCTAATTTAATTTAATTTTACATTAGTTATATTTATTTTCATATGAATAAATATATAAATAAAAATTTATTAAATAATATTTAAATAATTATTCACTTTACCCAAAATTGGATAGACATTTTAAGTAATAAATATATTATCCAATAATACTTATTTTATTATTATTACGAAGTATTCATTCATCTTTTTATGAGTAATATCTGTTAGGTGATGTGGCTGGTTCTCCTTTCAACCAAGTTTCAAATAAGATTAATTTTATATCGTAAAATTGTTTAGTCATATACAAAATTTAATGATTGATGTTAAAAAGTAGTTATTATGTCATAAAATATTTTGAAAGTTATGGGTATTTTATTTTTTTTTTCATTACTTTTTTCTCTCTTGAGTATTATAAGTATTGAAAAGAAAGTGCGATATCTTTTACATGTTGGTTAGATAATATATTTTTTCATATCATTATTATTTAGTGTTACTATTAGGTTTTGTTTGATTGGGAAAGTGGATTTAAAAAAATGGATTTGAAAGAATTTAAGTGAATTGTGTGTGAATGGTAAAGTTGTTTGGATTAATAGATAGATTGTAAGATTTAAAGGAATTTAAGAGAAATGTTTATGAAAGTTTGGGAAGGATTTAATCTATAGTTATAGATTTTTTAAATTTTTTTAATTTATATATTTGTGAAATTATTAATTGACTCTTGTGGAATAAGATGATAAAAAATTAAATATAATGAATTTGTTGTGTGAGATTTTTAATTTTTTTTTTGAAATGATGAAGAAGTACAATTACAATGGGTGTTTCGTAATTTCCAAAGTCATGACACACCTACAAGGGTGTTTTGTAATTTCTAACCCACTTATAAGGAGTATTTCATAATGTCCAATTACATCCTTGTAAATCTCTTCAGATGAGGGAGGATCTCATCCTGCAAATCTTAGCTAATCCATCCTCTTAAATTAGTTCAACCAAATAGATTTCATTCACAAACATCCATCTTTATCTACAGAAAAACCACCCAAATTGATTCAACCAAACACAACCTTAATAAAAATGGATAATGAGACTAAAATCAGATAGTTGTGATACTTTAACATAAAAATTAGAATTACATACAAAAATAATTATGTTTTATTTTTTAATTTAACCCTTGTTTTTATATTTGCAAGGACTTATTAAATAGTTTAAATGAAAAAGGTTTAAGATAAGTAAAGAATAAATATTTTATTATTTTAAAATTATAAAAGTTATATATATTTTTTATTTTTTATTTTTCTAAAATATTTTGTCTCTCTAAACTTATAAAATATCTTACTTCTTTTTATATTTTTGAAGTAAATTTTCTCTTTTTATTCAAAGAATTAGAAGAGTTTAGATAATTTGTATTTATTATATTTTTCTTTGTGTAAGTTTTTTTTTTCTCCTTATATCTTCTTATATGGATAATTGGTCATATATCTTCTTACATCGATAATTAGTCTTTTTATACGTGAGGTTTGAAGTGAAAAGTTAAATTTTTACTACTTAAAGTTCATAATAATATTAATCTTTTATGTTTTTTCTTGAAGAGAACAAGATTAAGACAAAAAAGAAAAGTTATTTTAATTTAGTTAAGCAAGTTGAGGATGCATTATTCATTTTTGGTTTGCGAAGTAGTAATTTTTTATATGAATGATTATTGACACATTTAGTTGTTTGATATTAGGTGTTTAGTTTGAATAAATTTATGAAAATTGAATCAACTTAACCAAAACAAATTTATTTTAATTTAAAATTTAAGTCAAATAGTTGTTTGGAAAGAGTTAGTTTTGGTTCAATTGGTAAAATTCTTGAGTTGTTATTTTTCAATGTATCTTGTTCAGGTGCAGGTTGATAATAAGGCTCAAGCAATGATATTTAATGTTGTAACTGAGACTCATTGCTCAAGTGTGTGACTCATCGCTCAAGTGTCCAATAAACCACTTAAGTGATGGTTCTCAAAGCTCAAGCCCCATGTGTTAGTTTGAATGAGTGAGAGAACACATCAATTTTCCTCCTTCAAAGTTTTGATTACTCAAGAAATGAATGATTCCACAAGTAAGAGAGATATCACAACAATTATCTCTTCATTATATATCATGTCATTCAAGTGAATATGTGAACACCTAAATAACGGGTTGCATTGCTCAAGAAACTAATATAACATTTAAGTGATTAAGAGAGAGAGGGACCATATCAATTGTTCCTCCTCTTAAAAGAATATTGCTTAAATAAGATCTTGTTGTGAGACATTTAGTGTGTATTGAGTAGATATGTGAAGGAGATATACAAGTTTCACTAATATCCAAGTCATATAGATAAGGATGTCATGGGTGAGAAATCCATGAAGGATTTCTCATTAGTATTTGTTATAATAAGTGTAATAATAAGTCACCCAAACTTTTTTGAGGATTATCCTCTGAATAATAATTTATGATCTTTAGTTAGTTATTATTTTGTGGACATGTTCAATACATGTCTTCCATAAGATATTGAGTTTACTTAGTTGATTTAATTCTTATAATCTCAAATGAAGTGGAAAAATGATTGATAGATAAATTTGTGACTCTATTGTGGCTAAGATATGATAATTATGTGTTCGATAAGTAATATAACATGAAATCTATATGATTATTTTGTGAGTTAAATAAATTACATTAGTTTATTTTATTTATTATTATATTATTATATCATATTTAGTACAAAAGTATATTATGCTATAAGTTCAGGCAGTCAACCCAAACTATGTAAAAGTTATAAGGGAGATTTTTAAAAAAAAAAAAAAATATATATATATATATATATATATATATATATATATATATATATATATATGATTCATATGAAAAAATTTATTGAAGTTCAATCAAGATCAATGTCTCTTTTCCTTGGCTGAGAATACCAGGAGATCAACCAATGACTTTTGTATTTTCCTTGATAATTCAATAATTTCATAGAAGTCAATTAGATAAGGTATTATATCCAAATCTTCAGTAGAATCATAACATTTTGACTGCAAGGATTACTCAAACATATTTTAATGTTTCAATTAATATTACTATGTTCTTCTGTGATAACAAATTTGTCATTCACCTTGTTTGTAATGTTCTCATAATGAAAGATTCAAACGTATAAATATTGATACCATTTTTTAGTAAACTTATTCAAATGCAATTCTCACTCTTATCTATGTTAACACGATAATCAAATAGCTCACATATTGACAAAGTTCTTACTTACTATTATCTTGAATTGTTTCATCAACAAGTTAAAAATTATTAACATTTATTTTCTAACTTAAAAGAAAAGAGATATTATAATAACATATAATCAGATATTATAAATTTAAATATATATATATATATATATATATATATATATATTACTATGATAGATTATATTTTTAATCATATCTTACTTCTTTATCATTTTAATCATAATCAAAACATGATATCTACATATAGAAAAGAGAATTTCCCTATTATATTATTGCTCCATAAACATACATGTCATGTTGTGATTCTCAATTATTATTAAATAATAAGTTTTAACAAAGCATCAATGCGACAAATCAAGGAAATTATATAACACTTCAAGATATTTGCATGGATTGAAGAAGACTTTTACGTATTTCTATAAAATATATAGCTAACATGCTTACAACTCTTTGGATCCAACATGAGAAGGGCAGATTCAAAGAGAAAAAACGTGGGAAGGGTTAATAAAGATAACGTATTTTAATTAAAAGTACCAAAGAATCTGTAACTTGCTTGTAAATTTTGCTTTAATTTAAGCTAAAGAAGACATAATGTCCTTATATTTGTTTCCTTTCGCTTTCCTTCACGATGTTTTGTTAAATTTTCTCAAACTCTTATCCAATCTTGTGTAAAATAAAATTTTTATATTATTTTTAATTATACTATCATGTGGATTAAGTCACATATAATTATTTCAACTTAACCATTTTGAATTTGCATCATAAATATATAACTGTATTAAAAAATTGGATAAAACATTTTGCCCATTTTAATTTTATTCAACCCAAATATAATTGATTTTATTTCAGAAATTTTAATTCATAAAAAAACTTTTATTGTATCATGCTTTCCTCACAAATAATATACCTAATATCTTGCTATATTGGAAGATATTTTTATAGGTAAAGACATCCCAAACTTATGGGTAATGTCAAACTTTTGTTTAAATATGATGGATTTTGTTTGTCGTTGAGGGACTTCATTTACCTCATGTATTGCTTTTAATAATTAAGAATTTTATCTTCTTCTGACCAAGTTTTATCATGTGTACGTTCTAAAAAAATTTAAAGGAAAATTTAATGAGATGATTCTTTTTTATTTTATAATATATTTTAAAGAGTTTAATTTCTATATACGGTTACCTTGCATAATTTTACACCATGAATTATGATACATATAATTTTAATAACCGTGTAATTTTTTTTTACACCATTGGGTGCAAACTATATACTCTAATTTAAAAACTTATATTTCATATTATAATTAATTAATAGTATTCACTCTGCGTTATACATATAGTAACTTATAAAATCATGAACGTTTATTTATTAGTGTCCACTTGAAGGCTGATTCTAATTAATATAAGCTAAACCAACTATAATCCTTCTTTAATATTTAATTTAATTGTTAATTAAAGTAGTTTAGTGTTTGTTAAGCTCATACTTTATTTTAAAATTAATTTAATTTAGTGTTTACTAATAAAATCTATTTTTAATATTTATTTAATTTGTATTGATGTGACTGATATTAATAACAATTATTTAAAAGAAAATATTTTTCATAAAGCATCTTTATTGTCATCTTCAACAAAAATAAACGTATAATAGAAAAAATAAACAAAGATGAAATAAGCACGTGAATTAAATTGAAAGAGTTTCATGACGAAAGCATAGTAGGATTAGAGTTTTCATGGTGATGAGTACTTTCTTTTCCTTCATTTCCATTGTGGTAGACATTGTGATGGAAGCATCTTCCGGACCATAGAAGACTTAGAATTTATTCATACTTTTTTTCAAGTTTCTTGAGGAGAAACTCAAAACTTGGGTTTATCTTCTAAGGAAAGATCCTTGGTGAATAACTTAGGAGAATATTCTCATTTTAGAGACCTTAAAAGAATAAGAAGATTGTGAAATACTTATCAATTCAATTTCAATTCAAAGGTGATTTTGCAAGAGGTAAGTGACTCTATATATAGATGTTTAGCTCTTTTGTAGTCTTTGTTACAAAAGATCTAAGACAAAAATGAAAACCTAGTTGAACAAAGGAGGATCTTGCCACACCAAAGGAGAAGTATGTAGCACGTCAATTTGGCCTAAATTGGCCATGTTCTCCATCATGTTGGACTTCTAAGTGTTTCCTCAGTTGTGTATTTGTTCCTTGACCTAGTTTGAATAGGGTTTAGACGTCCACAAGGTCTAAAAGGAGGCCCAATTAGGGCTTAATTGAGGCCCACACGTGTCTCTACAAAAATACAAAGGAAACTAATTACACCTATACATGTATCTACAAGTCTACACCTATATAATTTATTTACAAGGCGAAAAAATGAAGAAAATTCTATTATTTATACTCTTCAAGTGTTGAGTCTTCCTCTACGAGGCTTCATCTTCTTCTATCATCTTAGCCAATGATATTGTGGTAGGATGGTTTCTATTATATCCTCCATCTTGAGAAGGATCGTCTTCTCTGATTTGATAGTAGCCTTTATTTCTTGTCTTTATTATTTTTCCTCTAGTATCAAAGATTCATCTACAGTAAACAATTGGATAAGTTTCTTTATTATAAGACATGTATGTATAAAGAAAAAATAATGGAGATAATACCCTTTATTTTTCTAAAAGTTTTTAACATGAAAACTAAGGGTCATTGCTTTAAAAACACATTTTTCTTCACCTTGTTTTAGCCTTTTCTTTATGCTATGTAATGACAAGAAAAAGTGATGTTTTTGAGATTTTTGGGCAAACAAGTTAGACTTATTACCTTTTTGGGAAGAAGAGTTCAAAAGCATGGATATTGTCTTAAGATTTTCTTCTTTATTTGTTTGTTGAACTATTCTTCATTTCTAATATTTTCTTTCTTTTTTACTATTTTCCTCTTCAGTCTTCTTTCTTTTCATTTTTAATTCATCATCTCTCACTTGTTGAGGTGTGACAAGACAAAAAATTATTTTTCTTTCCTTATGAGTGAAACTTATTTTACTAGTGAAGCCATCATGCATAGTTTTATGCTCATATTGTCATGACTTACCAAGTAAGATATGTCCTATCTCTATAAGAACAATATCATATAAAATTCATTTTGGTAGTTTCCTAAGGAGATAGGTTTACTTACTTATTGTTCAATCACTATACTGTCATCATCTTTGATAAATTAAAGTTCATAAGATTTTGGATGAGGTTTAGTGATTAAGGCTAACATTTCCACCAATCTTGAACTACAATAATTACAATTAGAGCCATTATCCATAATAATAGAATAATAGGATATATATTTTCAAAAACTTCACATCTTGTGTGGAATAGATTCTTCTCTTTATGACTGTTATAATTCAAACGATTAACTTTTAAAATGTCTTCTCACAAATAATAAGTCTCTTTCACTACCCTCTTTCAAGGCATTTGAAGCATTGGATACCTTTTGCTCTTATTTCTTTAGAGGATCTCTCTATTTATATATTTTCATTTTGCAAGAGCTAAGGGGCTCTATATATAGATGTCTAGCTCCTTTTCACTCTTTGCTACAAAAGATGTGAACAAAAATGAAAACCTAGCTACACAAAGGAGAATTCTCAGTACACCAAAGGAGGAGTATGTAGTGTCTCAATTTGGCCTAAATTCGCCATATTGTCCATGATGTGGAACTCCTAGGTGCTTTCCTTTGTGTGTAGTCGATCCTTGACTTAGTTTGACTACGGTTTGGACATCAACAAAGCCCAAAAGGAGGCCCATTTAGGGCCTAATTGAGGCCCACATGTGTCTCTACAAAAATACAAAGAAAACTATTTCATCTATACATTTATCTACAAGTCTACATCTATACAATTTATCTACATGACTAAGAAGAAGGAAGAAAATCCTAATATTTCTACTCTTTGAGGGTAGAGTCTTCCTCCATGAGTCTTCATCTTCTTCTATCCTTTTAGCCAATGGTGTTGTGACTGAATGGTTTCCATCACATTGCTTAAATGGTAGTGGATAGAAGTTGAGAAATGAGATATTAGACTAACAATGAGATGAGTTTTGTGTAGTAAAAAGAGATGAGTACGAAGAGATTTATATAAAAAAGTAAGAAGAAAATTTTGTGTTCTATTCAATTAAAATCAAACTCACACAAATAACAATATTTTTATCATCTCTAAATTTGTTCCTTTGAATTATGAATAATCTACAATTCTTATCCTATATCATGAGAACACACATTTACAACATATAATAAAATTAGATTCAACTCGACCAACACTAAAATAAATATTAAAAATATAATATATTAGCATCAACCTAATTGATGTTAAATAAATAAAATTAATATCAGTATATTTAATACTAACTTAAATAAATATAAATATTGATAATAAATAATATTAGTGTTAAATATACCAATACTATCCTTATTTCTTTTATATTTATTACAATTAGTGTGACACTAATATTTTTATATTCTAAAAAAAATGTTTAAAAACTTAGCATTTCTTACATTAGCACTAACATTTCTTTTTATATAAAAAATAATATATTTTAAAAGAATTTATCGTCAATTTCACCCACACAAATATTTGTACTTATTAGAAAAAGTTAAAAAATAGATAACATTATTAAGTTGACTAAAATTTTTACTTAGAGTTGACTAAACTAACTTAAAGTTGACTAATATTCTTCTATTGTAATAAATACTTTGAAATTAATTTTCATACATTAATCTCACTTTATAATTTTTTACACTAATATGGATAACAAATAAACTCCTTCTTTGGAGTATTGCCTGAACTTGTCTCGATTTTAAAGAAAATCCCTACATTAAAATATGAGTAGAAGTATAAATAATATTTAATTTTTTAAATTGGGTATGGAGAAGAGAATGAGTATATACATATTCGTTTATGTTTATCTCTATCTTCATACTCATCTTCATTTTAAATTATGAGTACCTATAATTTATTAGGTAACTTAAAAAATTTATGTTCAATTTATTTTTTTCTTTCGCTACAAAAATTCCTCTTATTTTCTCTTCAACTTGTTCAAAATTCACAAGTTCACTCTCCAAGGTACTTTCTTTTTTATCACAACACATCTTTTCTTTATGTGATTTTATTCAAATAGTGTATTGTATTCATGAAACACAAACTTCAATTTGATTGATTCAAATAGTTTCTAGGACACACATTTTATTATTTCTACTATTTTTTAATATTTTTATTTATTATTTAATTTTCTAACATGAGTGTGTTTGACTCTCAATTTCAAGTATTCAATGAGCAAACCCTTACTTTACTAGGTAATATAAAAAAGTTGTATTTTTTTTCTCTTTAACCCTTGATTTGTTTCATTCCAAGAACTTTTATTTCACTAAAAAAATTCATTCTTTCTCAACGGTTCTATTCATTTAATATATACCATGTTTACTAAAATATCCATAATATTTTTCCTCTTATTATAATTTTGATTACACGTTTGTTTTTTTATGTGATTTCGTTCAAATTGTGTATAGGAAACAAAATTCTCAGTTCTATTGGATCAATAGACTTAATCATTTGTACTGTTTTCTATAATTATTTAATTTTTATTTGATATTCTAATTTTATATTTACATTTGATATTTGATATTGAAAAAAGAAAATGTTTATCTTTTTAATATTGATTCTTGATAATATAATATTTATTGCTCTGATTTTATTTTTATTTTGTAAAAAATATTTAATTAATATTTAAAATAGTAAAGAGATATATATACATACAATATATTTGTTATACAATGGAAACTGAAATGAGAAAAAAAAATTATAGAGAAAAATGATAATAAATTATACTTTCAGACGAATTAGACTGGCTCCTTCCGTTATCATCCGTAAAAGTTAAAAAATCAAATATAAATCCCTTAACTGTTATAAAAAGCTTATTAAATTTTGAAAAGACAATCATTTTAGTCAACTTCAATTTCAAATTCTCCTCTTTTTTTTTTCCAATGAATTTCACGTACCTTAAGTAATATAGTTTTTGCGAAGCTACAAAGTACACATTCTATAGACGAATTATGTATACCAACTAATCACTCTTATCTAATAAAATATCTTCTTATTTATTTTTAATTTAACATCTATCCAATTACATATAAACATGTGAATTTCATATAATTTTTACGTAAGTTCATAAAACAGAAAGATCAATTCTTAAGTTCATATTTTCAGGGAAAAAGGAGTATGTAAGCTTTGAAACAAATACCTACCAAGAAGAAAACAGGAAAAAGTGGAAAAATACGTTTCTGACATTTTCTTTCTTAAAATTCTTCTAAACATCAATTTGTTCAGTCTTTTTCTCAATTTTTTCCTTTTGTACTGTATAAAACTGGCCTTCAAGTTTTTCTAACAGGAAAAAAGTGCTATGCAATATTTAAAATAATAATTAATCTGTGAAATTAATGAAAAAAAATAAGAGAAAATAAAGACATTAACGTTCACCACGTATTAAGAGTTTACGCTACGATGGCTTCTTTCTTAATTAACTAATCATCTACAAAGAGTACCATTCAATAGGAAAGTTAAGACCAAAAAACTGTTGAACATTTATACCTTAATTAATTCAGGTTCATTGCAATATAATAATGAAGTTGCTCTAACTAAGCCACTCTTTTGATACATTTCTTAATTAATTACATTAAATTGACTTTGGAATGAAGTAGAAGTTTTAAAGGGGCATCTCTCATTCTCTAATTCGTGCGTACTTTTTAACTTTTCTAATCTAAAAGTTTGAAATAGTTGAAAAAATAGATTAATTTAATAATATGTATGTATATAGTTTATTGTTATTATTATAATTTATTATAATTACTCGGCCAAAGATAGTGAAAGAGTTTAAGCCATAAGCATTCAATGTGTGTTTTCTATCCTGACAATATAAATGTATATTTATATATTAAGGAATAGCTAATATTCCCCATTTTTATTTAAAGATAATGGGACAGTGAGTCTTGTCAATAAAGCAAAATTTCTTAGCCTAAATAGCTCTTGTTCCCCATAGACTCAAATATATTATTATCATATATCAATAACCATATTTTATTTAAGTAGACTTATTAAAATTTTAAATAATTAATTTTGTTTGGATGTGTATAAAAATATTTTTTTTACATAAAACTTGAAGTTAACAGGAAATAAAATTGTTAAAAATAATCATAGACTACAAATTTCAAATTCCTAAATTGTTTATTTATTTATTTACTATTAAAATTCTTTAACAGATTTTAGTCATTGTTTCAAGTATACAGCTAAAACTACAAACAATTTTTTTTTCTTCTGAAAACAGTTAAAATGAGAATAAATAATCTTTCCCAGAACATACTTTTGACTATATTGGATTCCTATCTAAAAGATAAAATAGCAAATAGCCAAAGTATGAATCAACCTACCTACGTGGTCACGTAACGTTTATATTAAATATAGTTTTTAAGATATTTGCATGACAAAGGGATAGGATTCTATTGAAGTTGGTAATATATATTATAATTAATTTTTAATTAACTAATCACCGTGAAAAGAAGGGCTTTTATAGATTATTTTGACTTAAGGCTAATGAATTTGATTTATTAACAATGCACATAGAAATCCATCCTAATCAACCTAAAGCAATACCGAAAATTTAAAACACCAAGATAATATATACCACATATTCAAAGAAACTTGGTTCCATTCTCAAAGGATTGAAAACCATTAATTTGATTGTTGATTTCCCAACCAAAATCTTACAATTTCTATTTAAAAAAATGATAAATACAAAATACCACTAAGTGAGGGTTGAATTATATTTAATTTTTTTATATTCATAATATATTTTTGATAGGAAACCATCATACAATAACTTTGGGTTAACCAATTATTTATCAAAATTGGTTTTAAAAATTTGTTTGACAAATCTCTCTTCTTTCATTGTAGTACAATATTATGCAATGAATAAGAATAATATAGAGAATGAATTACTTTCTGATTATTTTTAAAGATTTATTGTTTCTTTCGCCAATGCAATACTATATATATAATGCATAAAGATTTGTCATTTTCTCGTGTAATAAGTCTTAGTCTTAATATTTGTATGGTGTGAAGAGTTTTTAGTGATGAAGTACAATATATTCTTTTTCTAATCTATATCTGATTGACTACTATAATTTATTGTACTAATTATTGTTAATATTTTCAACAAGTTTTGATGTGAGTTAGGTGTGTGTGATTGATAATATTTTGATTACATTAAGTTATTGTTGCATTTTGAATAAACTTTAACATAGTTCAAGTGTTAATATTTATTGTTAATATCTAATAGATTTATTTAGTATATGTATTCTGAAAAAAGATTTATAAATTTCTTGATTCTTTGTTAAATCTATATATATATATATATATATATATATATATATATATATATATATATATATATATATTTAACGAGAGAAAGCCCAAGTAACTAGCCTGTGTTACTGTGTATAGAAGTTGATAAATAATTCACTTGCCTTCCATTAGCATTGGGATGGAAAGGTGAAATAGAATAGACTACCAAAAATATATGAATTTTTTAAGATGAACTTTTGTAGCTCTCAAATTCTATTGGGCAAATCTAACACGGATATTATACTTAAAAAGTGATAAGTTCTAAAGTTAAGTCTTATAAGAAATTATATTGAAACATGCTCATGTGAAAGAGTTTTAAATAACATTCTAGATCGTCAAAATAAAAAGAAATATTTTTTTACTTACAGAAATAATTCTTATATTGAAGTACAAATAAAAAAACTATAAAAATTTAAATCTTATAAAACTTTTGTATTTAAATAAAACTTAAAAATTATTACTTAACTTACAGACATACTTATATTAAAGTATAAATAAAAAATTATAAAAATGTAAATTTTATAATACTTTTGCATTGAAATAAAACTTAGAAAGGATTAAAAAATAATGTAATATAATAAAAAAAAACTTATAAAATAAAATAAGATTTCATAGTATGACTCTTGCATTGAAGATAGTCTAATAAATCTTTCTCTTGATTTTTTATTTTTTATTAAATTTTAATTAATAAAAAAGTTTTTTAAAAATATTATTTTTAAAGGATAAATTTGATTATACATAGATTTTATTTTAGAGACTACAGTAAAAAATAAAGAGATTACAAAATTAAAGGATTAATCAAAAACTTAATAAGAGTTTGGGTTTATACAAGTCTATCTGGGTCTTCAATCAATAATTTGATCCTAAATTTAACTTTGTGTAAATCATTCTAAAAGTTTTTAGAATATCAAAACTACAGTATCTCTATTTATAAAAATTATACAAATTAGTTTAAAAAGTTATTTTGAGTTTTGTATTTTGGACCAAATAATATAGGATTTCATTATCAGAAAATTGTTAAATAGTAATTAAAATTAGTGATTGAAAAAATCGGTAATTGAATCAGTGATTGAAAAAATCGGTAATCGA